>TARA_R110002020_G_scaffold303939_2_pt1 | contig 250865 bp, 213 predicted proteins | sample TARA_R110002020 | Tara Oceans TARA_R110002020 (sample SAMEA4396489) | marine metagenome | biome: Westerlies Biome; feature: [MES] marine water layer (ENVO:01000295) within the mesopelagic zone...; material: water (ENVO:00002006), including particulate matter (ENVO:01000060)... | reverse complement strand
ACTTTATGTTATGCTCAATAAAGAGCTATTTGGCTGGACCATAGAAAATCTGGTCAAGAATGCTATAGATGCCATGAAAGGGAAAGGGAAATTGTCACTTGTGGTAAAAAGAGATACGCGCTTTGTAAATATCTTGATTTCTGATACCGGTAAAGGGATCGCAAAAAATAAATTCTCTAAAGTATTTGAGCCTGGTTTTACAACTAAACAAAGAGGCTGGGGTCTGGGACTTTCTCTTGCTAAACGCATAATAGAAGAGTATCATGACGGCCACATAAAAGTGTTGCATAGCGAATTGAATAAAGGCACAACATTTCAGGTTTCATTAAAATTAATAGAAGATGAACAAAAACGTACGTAATCTAGAACTACACACTCTCTCTAATAATTGGTACATTCTGCAAAAGGCTTCATTTGAATATTTAAATAATGCCGGCGAGTGGGAAAAGCATGAACGCGAAGTTTACGACCGCGGCAATGGCGCGGTGGTTTTACTTTATAATCTGGAAAAAGAAACGGTTATTCTCACAGAGCAATTTCGCATGCCAACGTATCTCAATAAAAACTCCAGCGGCATGATGATAGAAGCCTGCGCCGGTCTACTTGATGAAAATGATCCTGAGACTGCGATTCTTAAAGAAATAGAAGAAGAAACCGGTTATCACCTCACAAAAGTTGAAAAAGTTTTTGAGTCTTATATGTCGCCGGGTGCTGTTACAGAAATTTTACATTTCTTTGTCGCCCCGTATACAGAAGCAGAAAAAGTGTCTGAAGGCGGTGGTGCAGAACACGAGACAGAAAATATTATCGTGCATGAATACGCTTTCGCGAAAGCGATAAATATGATAAAAAATGGCGAGATTAAAGATGCCAAAACGATCATGTTATTGCAGTATGCGCAATTAAATTTATTCAAACCAAAAAATTAAGCGCTCAAGCAAAAAATTAATGAAAACTATTTATAGTAAATATTGGGAGGGTACACTCAATAATAATTGCCCGGAATGTTATGCGAATGATGGCTTGAAACTTAGCTTCTCACAACCACACGAAGAAGGCAAACTCTATAAGCGCTCTCTTGTAGACATAAAAACAGATCTGCAATGCACAAAATGTAATACCCCTATTTACCCTGCACGCTGGACGGAAGATATTGAGCGCGTCTACAACTACAACCGTAAACTGGCAGGAGAACCAAAAAAATATTTTAAACTTAAAACTCTGGGTATCGTATTAATTCTGGGGGTAGCAATTGCTGCAGCTGTTGCCGCTTTCCTTATTATGAAATTATCGGCTTAAAAGACTTGAAAATCGGTTATTTAAGCAAAAAACCTCGAGGAATACTCGAGGTTTTTTATATCATTGTATTATTACGGTAACCATATTGTGGTGTTTTTAGCCACAGGAGATTATAGATTAGCTTGTATTGCTTTAGTTAAAGACTCCAGTTCTTCATTACTCATTGGGTTCTTCTGTAAAAAACGAGCATCTTCCATAGTGGTGAGCGGGATTAAGTGCACATGTACATGCGGCACTTCAAGACCTATCACAGATACACCTATACGTTTACATTCCACCGTCTTTTCAAGTGCTTTTGCAACCTTTCGCGAGAAGCGCATCAAATCAATATATTCATCTTCAGGAAGGTCAAAAATCTTGTTCTCTTCCTTTTTTGGAATACACAACGTATGCCCTTTAGCATTAGGATTAATATCGAGTATCGCAATATGCTTCTCGTCTTCTGCCACAATGTGACCGGGAATTTCTCTGTCTATTATTTTTGTGAATATTGAAGCCATTAGTGTTCACGTGTTATTTCAAGAATATCAAATTTCATGGTACCGTTAGGCACACTAATTTCTGCCACTTCGCCTACTTTTTTACCCAGCAAACCTTTACCAATAGGAGAATCTACAGAAATTCTGCCTGCTTTTAAGTCTGCTTCACTTTGAGCGACAAGCTTATATTTCATCTCAGCACCATTGGTCTGGTTTTTAATTTTCACGGTAGAATGTACCAATGCTTTTGAGGTATCAAGCTGCGACTCATCAATCACACGGGCATTAGCCACGGTCTCTTCAAGTTTTGCAATGCGCATCTCAAGCATTCCCTGCGCTTCTTTTGCAGCATCGTATTCTGCGTTCTCACTTAGATCACCTTTATCTCTTGCATCTGCTATTGCCTGTGAAGCTTTAGGGCGCTCAATATCTTTTAACTTATTTAGCTCATCCTTCAGTTTTTTTAGTCCTTCTGCTGTATAATAAGATAATTTACTCATAACTTAATTGTTTATGCACAATGTGCGTACTATATCGTCGTTTTCTCTTGTATGATTATAATAAAACGGTGTTACTTAAGCCTTGAGGCCTAAATACAAAAAATCCCATTTTCACGGGATTTGTACTTGCTAATATACGAAATTATTAATTGACAGCCTTAAATTGTTGTAAATTGACAACTTTTAAATTAAAAAATAAATGTCCAGAATTGTTATCATCCTCTTATTAATCATAAGCCTTACTTCTTGCAGTGCAGATGAAAATGGCCGTAACCGTAATCCCTATTTACCAGATATAGGTTTTAGCATAACACTAAATACAAATTTGCCTCAATACAGCAATTTGCAATTTCCCGGGAATGCAATTTATGTGGCTAATGCGGGAGTGCGTGGTTTTTTTGCTGTAAATACCGGCACGGGAATTCGCGCCTGGGAAGCGAGCGACCCCAATCACGCTCCTAGCGATTGCTCTACTATGGACCTCAATGGCATAGAAGTTACTTGCTCTTGCGAAAACACAACTTACAATTTGTACACCGGTCTTGCTTCAATTGATGACAAACAATATCCTCTACTTGAATATAGAGCTACTCAAAGCGGAAATATTATTACCGTTTCTAACTAAAAAAACCGGCAGTAAAATGCCGGTTTTTCAATGATTTTACCCGATTTTTTTCTAAAATCGTACGGTTGCTCCTACTAAAAAGTTAGTGGTTGCCTGAGGGTAATAACCCGTACCTTCTATTGTAGTTACAGTTCCCGGATTAGAGTAATCATCATCATAGGTGTAGAAATAACCGTTTGAGACGTATTTTTCATTAAAGATGTTGTTTATCAAAGCAGTTAACGTAACAGACTTTGCAAAACCTATCTCACCCAGATCATATTGCACGTTAAAGTCATTTATAAAATAAGCATCCAGCTTAGAACTTTCAGCATCAATATTCCCCAGAAATTGCTCACTTACATATTTTGAAAGCAACGAAAGTCTCAAATTGCTAACAGGGAAAAAGTCTAAACGATTACCTGCTACCACATCTGGAGAAAAAGAAATATTAGTATTACCCAGATTAGTTAGTACACCATCTCTTTGAAAAAAGAAATCCCGATTCTTATTGCTGCTTATCGCCACATTGGGATATAGAGCCAGCTGGCGACCTATTTGAAAACCTGCTTCAACCTCAACTCCCAGTCTGTAACTAGAACCGCTGTTTGCACGTATAGGCGCACCCACATCATCAATAGCGCCTGTTAACACCAGTTGATTATGATAATCCATATAATAAATATTGGCATTAACTCGAGTGTTCTGTGTATTGTAACGGTAACCTAACTCAAAATCATTCAGGCTTTCAGATTGAGGATCACCATTTTCAAAATCTGTGCGGTTAGGCTCACGATTAGCTCGTGCGTATGAGAAATACAGGTCATTCTCCTCATTTAAACTGTAGGTTAAACCGGCTTTGGGATTGAAGAACGAATAACTTTTATCAATTACAAATGGCTGTTTGTCATCATTTATTCCGTCTGTTTTATAATTAATAAAACGCCCCTGCAAATCGCCAAACAAACTTAACTCATCATTTAAACGATAGGTCGCTTTCGCGAAAGCGGTAAATTCATTTTTATCACCGGTTCCTTCATAATAACGATCATTTTTTTCTGCATCCTGTGAGAAATAACGCGCCCAGGTAACTTCACCAAAGTGCTTGCCGCTGTAAATACTCCCAAACAATCCTGAAGTAAAATCAAGCTTTTCGTCCTTATAATTCACATTGAGACTTGCCACATAATAATCGTTATCAAGCCAGCGACGACGTATAAGATCTGTAGAAGTCATTTCTTCACCGTTCACGGTATACGGCGTCCATCCTAAAAATGCAAAAGTGGGACTTTCATCAAAATTTACATTCGTATAGTACCAGTCATCAACATATTCTTCATAAAAGCCGCGACCATAGGTATAGTTTAAACTCAGATTTGTAGACCAGTGCTGGTCGTAACGCTGGTTCCAGTGCAATTGCAAATGATCCTGCTTGTAATTATCGACCTGATTACCGTAAAAACCTTCTAAATTGCCGGCATTATCGTACTGAAAACCTATAGGATTATACCTTCTGTCAGAAGCTAAGGTGGCAGCGTCAATACCATTCCACGATTGATACGTTACCTCAGAACCACCAAAACCAATTACTTTTATAAGTGTGTTTTCATCTTTATAAGCACCTTGTAAATAATATGATTTTAGGTCTGAAGATGCCCTGTCTACATAACCATCTGACTTGATCACTGATAATCTACCCGAGAAAGTAAAATGATCATGCAGCAAACCGGTGCCAAATTTTACATTCCCTCTGCGTGTGCTGTAAGAACCTGCAGAACCTGAAAGCTCTGCAAAAGCGTCGTCCTCACTGGCATTAGTCAAAATGTTAAGGCTTGCGCCAAAAGCTCCGCCGCCGTTTGTTGATGTCCCTACACCGCGCTGCAGTTGTAAACTCTCTACAGAAGATGTAAAATCCTGAAGGTTTACGAAAAAAGTGGTGAGACTTTCTGCGTCATTATAGGGAATACCGTTAATGGTCACGTTAATACCCTGGTTTCCTGTTCCGCGTACGCGAAAACCTGTATAACCTACACCGGCACCTGCATCTGAGGTGGTGACCACACTGGGCAAATAATTGAGCAAAATAGGCAGGTCCTGCCCCAGATTGCGTTCATTGAGATCCTTTTGATCAAGATCACTGTGTGTAATAGGAGACTGTGCGTCTACCCTAACTGATTTTACCAGAACTTCGTCTAGCTTTTCTACTTTGGCCGTGTCTACGACGGTTTCCTGTGCAAGCGCATTAAAGCCTATAAAGGCTGCTCCACAAGCGAATAAGAGATTTTTCATCCGTAAAAAAATGTTTACGAATAAAAGGGGCAATTATTCTTTAGTTAAATAATAATTGATAATGATTCACGTTTTGCAATGGCGGTGATTTTATAACCATTTCATTACGCTATGTCCCTTGGCAGCATTACCCGCCCAGGTTCTTTGGGTATGATCTCAGCTTGCACCCGTTAATAAATAACGACGTTTAAGCACCCCTTTGAGATTAGGCGGCAAATGTAAATTATTAAATCCTTTTTTTGTAGAAAAATTTAATTGCTTTTGCACGGCCTTCACTTAAATTTACCTAATCATAAATAATATGCGGAACACAAAACGCTCCATAACTTTCAAAGTTTTAGTAGGATACGTTCTTATCGCCGGCCTGGCGACACTTGCATATTTATTTATCTACCCGCGTATAAAAGAGTTTATTTATCCCGCACAGGAAGAGCAGGTCGCAAACCGCAAACTTACCTTCATTAGCAATGCTTTAAGCTACTTATACGAAGCTGAAACTATAGGCAGAACAGCAATGGCTACCGGTTCTCATGAGCATTACGGGCAGTACAGCCAACTGGTAGACAGCATTTCTATGCAGCTTGATTCATTACAGGCACTTAATAGAGTTGATTATCAGGATATACAGCTTGACACGATAAAGATCTTGCTTTCGCGAAAGACAGATAACATGCAAACCATGGTGAATCTGCGAGAACGGCAGTATTCTCGTAGTTTTTATGAAGATGCCATAGCAGAACTTATCAAAGAAGATATTTATTTTGAAGATTATGAGAACGATCCCAGGCTTGACAGCCTCGACCCTGACTCAAAAAATACGTATGTAGAATTCTACAACTGGCTGCGTCGCGACAATATCCCGGAAGATAAAACCATGCGTTCTATGGCGCAAACTGTACGTGATGCTTTGGCTAAAATAGAACAACGCAAGAAGAAGCTTGAGCTGGATATTATTAATCGTGAAAATGAACTGCTGCAGAATGACCAGAATATAAACCTCAAGATCAGGAACCTGCTTTCTACACTTGAGCATGAGAGTTATTTAAGTGCGCAACAGCGTGAAAAACAGCTCAACATACGCATCAAGGAAATATCAAACAGGCTTAAACTATTTGGTGTCATAAGTATATTACTGGCTTTAGGTTTTGTAATTATGATCTTTATAGACGCGTCTAAAAGTCAGCAATACAGCAGGCAATTAGAAGAAAGCAACGCAGTTACACGATCGCTGTTAAAAAGCCGTGAACAGTTAATGGCTACGATCACCCACGATATGCGGTCGCCATTAAACACCGTTATTGGTTTCACAGATCTTCTACAAAAATCTGATCTTAGCACAAAGCAGGAACGCTATCTCAAAAATGTACAGAAATCATCTTACTACATTTTAAGACTTGTAAATGATCTCCTTGATTTCAACAAACTGGAAGCGGGCCGCGTAGTTATAGAGAAGATTGCTTTTAATCCTAAAAACTTAATTGAAGATGTTTTAACGGTAGCTTTGCCTTCAGAATTGAAGAAAGATGTTGAAGTTATTACTGAAACAACAGATGAAATAGATCGCTATTTTATAAGTGATCCTTTCCGTATTAAACAAATCTTATCTAATCTTCTAACTAACGCTTACAAATTCACAGAAACCGGAACCATTAAGATCATCACCTCGTATAACGAGAATAAAGGCTATTTGCAATTTGTAGTAGAAGATACAGGCATAGGTATCCCACTTAGCAAACAGAAAGTTATCTTCAACGAATTTTCACAGGCTGGGGGCGATATTGAGCGTAAATATGGAGGTTTTGGCCTTGGTCTGGCTATTACTAAAAAGCTTGTAAACCTGCTGGAAGGGAAGCTCAAACTAGAAAGTGTTCCCGGAAAAGGCAGTATTTTCACTGTAAAAATCCCCGTAAAACCGGGAAAAAACAGCCGTACTGAGCCAGAAACTAACGAGGAGATACTAAGCCAAATAAACAAGTCTAAGAAAGTTCTAATTGTAGACGATGAGCCTGTGCAACTCACTCTGGCTGCAGAAGTCATTAAGCCTACCGGTATTGCTTACGACTCTTGTGCTAATGGGGAAGAAGCTTTGGCGAAAGCTCAGGAAGAAAAATATGATCTTATTCTTACAGACATTCAAATGCCTGTGATGGATGGTATAGATTTTACCAAGGCAATTAAAGGTATTCCAAAACTGGCAAATATTCCCGTGATCGCACTTTCTGGCAATAGCGAACTGTCAAATAACGATTATGAGCGCATAGGCTTTGCACACAATTTAAGAAAACCATATTCGCCCAAAGTACTCTATGAAGTTTTGCAGGATTATCTAGGCACCAGCACAGATAAAACTGTATCTACAGAAACTGTATCGACATCAAATCAAAATGCTGAATATTGCCTTGACGAACTAGCTCTTTTTGCAGATAATGACCCGGAGTCGCTCAAAGCTATTCTCAATATTTTTATAGAAAGCACAATTGAAAATAAGAAAAATCTGAAGAACGCTTTACGCGAAAACAACATAACAGAGGTAAATAAGGTTGCCCATAAGATGTTACCTATGTTTAAACAGTTACGGGTAAAAGAGATCATTCCCATCTTAGAAAAGCTGGAGACTTCAGACTTTTTTAGAACTTCGCAGATTGTGAGAGATTCTTTAAACAGTGTTTTGGAAAGAAAAATCGACCGGCTTTTATTCAACCTAAAAAGACGGACATAGTTTACGTCTTAATATCGTACTGCTTTAATTTATTATATAGCGTCTTGCGATCTATATTGAGTAAACGTGCGGCTTTGCTCTTGTTTCCCTCAGTTTGCTCGAGCGCATTGATGATCATATCCTGTTCATTTTTACTTTTAAACAAGCCAAAATCCTCATCATCTTTTTTGCGTGAATTTACTATCTCTCGCGGTAATATATCTAATGGAATAATCGTATCCTGCGTTAACAGAACAGAGCGTTTCACTATATTTTTTAATTCCCTTAGATTACCCGGCCAGCTATAATTAGTAAGCGCTTCTAAAGCAGCGTCACTAAATCCCTGAACTTGTTTATCCAGATCTTCATTTGCTTTATCTAAAAACACATTTGCAAACAACAAAAGGTCTTCCTTACGATCTTTTAAACAAGGTACGCGTATAGAAAACTCATTGAGCCTGTGATAAAGATCTTCTCTAAATTCACCTTTTCGCACAGCTACCTCAAGATCTTCATTTGTTGCAGCGATAACACGTATATCTACGGGAATTTCTTTATTACTTCCTACAGGTTTGATCATTCGCTCCTGCAGAGCTCGCAGTAATTGTACTTGCAAACTATAGCTTAAATTTCCTATTTCGTCAAGAAACAGAGTCCCTCCATTTGCAGCTTCAAAATGACCAATTTTATCATTAACGGCGCCTGTAAAAGATCCTTTAATGTGACCAAAGAATTCACTCGAAGCTATCTCTCTGGGGATAGCACCACAGTCTACCGGGATAAATTGTTTATCCTTACGCTTACTGTGGTCATGAATACTTTTTGCAACATATTCTTTACCTGTACCGCTATCACCAATTATAAGCACAGACATAGAAGTAGGAGCAACAAGGTGTATATATTGATTTAATTTACCCGAAGCATCACTCACCCCCTGAATAAAAGTAACCTGATCGGCTCCCGTTTTCTCTTCTAACTGATTTTTAACTCCGTTGAGTTGAGAGTCAACCGGAGCATGTTTAAGAGCTTTCTCTATAATTTTAAGAAGTTGGTCAGGTCGTACCGGTTTTGATATATAATCAAAAGCACCCATTTTAATAGCTTGTACAGCAAGGTTAACTTCAGCATAACCCGTCATTAATATCACAGGAATTTCTGAATAGTCGCTTTTTACCTGTTTCAGAATGTCAATACCATCTTTATCTGGCAGGCGCACATCTGTTATTACAAGACCTATTTTTTGTTGACCAAGTAAGCGCAATGCTTCCTGGGCCGTATAAGCTGCCAAGACCTTAAAACCTTTTTTTTCTAAAAAGGTTCCCAGCATTTTACAAAATGCGACATCATCTTCTACTATCAGTATTTGAGTCATATACCTTTAACGTAATTTTTCAAAATTACTAATTGAAACGTGGGTGTTTTCTAAATTAAATCATAAAAAAGGAGGAAGTCAAGTTATGACTTCCTCCTGTGAAAAATGGGTTAATTGCTTCTAAATATTCAATTCATATAATTTTTCTTTTTCATAGCAATTTTGATAATTCTAGCTTCGATTTTGGGGCAAAAAAGCTGATAATTGAAGCAATTAACCCGATTATTGAAGATTACTCTTGCGAGTCATCTTCTTTCACCCACTCACCTTCTTTTGTAATATATACCTTATGAGTCTCTGCTCCTGCTTCAGTTTCCAGAACCAGTTTGTACTTCTCCTCTTTATCGTCTATATATGCTTCTTTTATACTTGACCCTGCAAAATCTGTCTCTACAGCTTCAGAAATTGCTTCGGGAAGACTGTCTACCTCTACCGCAGTATATTCAGTTTTCACTGTTACGGCAGTTTCTGTATTCATCGCTGTGTCAGTTTGAGCGCTTATTCCTTGTGTCGCAAAAAGCATTGTTGCTGCTGCAACGGTCATCATTAAATTTTTCATAACTTTTATTTTTTAGGTTTATTTTGAAATATTGGGTTTACGTAACTTGAAATTATTCCTGTGGTTCTATCCATTCTCCGTCTGAGGTTGCATACACCGTTTGAGCATCTTTACCCTGAATCTGAAGCACAATTTTATAGGTTTCCTGCTTTTCATCTACATAAGCTTCAGTCACCGTTGCACCTTCAAAATCTGATGACACAGACTCTGAAATGGCTGCCGGAAGATTTTCAACTTCTATAGGTTGATAGTCTTTACCTGCCTGCATTTGTAAAATGGGTTTATTAGATTCTACTGTTGGTACAGTTTCCTGTGCGATTGTGCTTTGTGTTGCTCCCAGCAAAACTGCCGCTGTCGCTAAAGTCATCATTAACTTTTTCATGTCTATAGTTGATTTTGTTATTCTTGTTTTCTTATCAACTAAATAGAATAATTGTACCAATCTCGCATATAGAGCAGCGTAGCTTAGTAAGAGCCTGAATTGCAAGGCTTCTATTACGTTTGCGAAAGTTTTGTTAAGTAAATTTATTGTAGAAAATCTGTGGCAATGCCCAGCGCGTGTAGAACGCTTCTACATAATATTTTCTTAAAAGTCTGGATTGCGGCGGTCAGCTTTCTTTTGTGAATTGCGTTTTTTAGATTCTAAACGTCTTAATTTAGAATTTCTGGTTGGCCTGGTTTTCTTACGTTGCTTAGGTCTCTTCAGCGCTTTTTCTAACATCAGGAGGAAGTTTTTGACCAATGCCTCCTTATTTTTTAACTGACTTCTAGAATGGTCATTGCTCAAAACAAGATTGCCATCTTTTGTTATTCTATTTGATAATTTAAGATGAACGCGCTGTTTTTCATCTTCAGAAAGTGCTGTAGAATCTGGTAAATTCCAAGAAAGAACAACTTTTGTAGAAGTTTTATTTACATGTTGACCACCCGGGCCACTGCTGCGCACTGCCTTAAAATCACACTCTTCTAATAGTATCTTTTTATCCAAATTTATGAAACCTGATGTGCCGGCTTAAGAAGATCGTTTACAGTTTTAACCGGATTAAATGTTTCTACAGGAACTTCTACAAAGATTGTATTCCAAAGTGCCATTGCTCCATTCCATAAACCGGGTAATTCTAAAGCTTTGATCTGGTCACCATCTGATGTTTTACTTGCTATAAAAGCGAGATCAGGATTTACATATTTTAAAAGATCGTATTTCTCACCCTTATAGTTACGCACGCCCGCAACGATATCTACAGGATTAAAATGTGTAGAATCTTTAAAAATTTTAGATTGTGCAGGATCATCAAGATTTACCTGGGCAGATTCTATTATCTGCAGGTCTGTTTTTCCGCTTTCATTAGTTACCCAAAATGGCCCGCCTCCCGGCTCACCTTCATTTTTTACCATACCACAAATACGAATGGGTCGATCTATTAACTTGTGCAGATATTGCTTCTTTTCTTCAAAAGAAAACTGGGCGAAATCATCATCAAGGCGAGTGCTAAAATCACCTTCAAGAAAAGACACCAGTGAAGCCACTTCCTCTTCAGTAATAGAATCTTCTCCAAATGATTTTTGATATTTAAATATTTTCTCCTGCAGCTCAAGCAACATCCCTGCTAAGATCTTTTTATACTTTGCCAATAATTCGATTTGACTTTGCACAAGAACATTGTCAATATTCTTTATGAAAATCACATCGGCATCAACATCATTTAAGTTTTCAATAAGCGCACCGTGACCACCCGGTCTAAATAACAATTTACCATCAGGCTTACGGTATAACTCATTAGATGTGGTTACTGCAACCGTATCTGTAGAAGATTTCTGAAATGAATAATCTACAGTATAGTTGACTCCTGTAGCACTACTAACCGAGTCTTTAATTGCATTATAATGCTCTTCAAAACGCTCTTTATGTTCTGGTGAAACTGTAAAATGCAAATCTGACTTATCTGCTACCACTGCGTATGCCGCTGCTTCATGAAAGTGTTCTTCAAAAGCTGTGGCAGGATAAGAGTCATATTTATGAAATGGAAGTAACCCTTTAGGATAATTGCCATAATCAAGCCCATCTGCATTCATCATTATCTTTACAAAAGATAACTTTTTAAAATTCTCATCTGCAAGTTCGCTTTCGCTATAGCGATCTTTTAATATACTTTCTACTTTCTCGTAAAACGGAAATTTCTTTCTGTTGTCAAGAAGCTGTTTTATGTCTTTATTTTTAGTTCTGCTTAGATATTCGTCTACAGATTCTTTATCAATATCATAATCTTCAATAAACTGATATACCGCTTTAAACATACGGGAAGCTGCACCTGATGCGGGAGTAAACTTTAAAATATCAAGTCCCTCTTTATGATCATCGTAAAAATCAAGATATTTTGTCTGCTCACTATCTGCAAGTTTAAAAATACCATCACTTACCGTTGCTGCAGCTTCAAGTTTTACAGTGGGCACACCGTTAACAAATTTATCTACCTGAGCCTCTACTTGCTCTACTGTTAGCCCGTGATCTTCTATTTCTTGTATATCTTCTTTTGAAAATTTCATTCCAGCAGTTTATTTATGGTTGATATTGCCATTTTCATACGCTCATCTATGCTACCCTTAAGCGTAATATATGGCCGGTTATATTTTTTTAGCGCATTTTCAAAATGCGCAAACATTTCTTCTCGTTGATCTGGTCTGTCCCTCAAATCGTCTGCCTCCCACGGGGTATCAATATAGGTGAGCAGATACAATGTATATTCATTCTTGAGTGCATATTTATCTAACACCGGGTCACTCCACCCGCCGTAGTATACCTCGCCATAAACCTTAGTCTCAAGCAGATCTGTATCACAAAATAAAACATTTTCAGTCTTTTCTGTTGCCTCATTCTCAAGTTTCATTTGCCCTATTGCGATAGGTACAAGATCTTCCGGCGCACAGATTAAAGCTTCGGTATCCCATTTATTTTGCAGATATTCTCTGGCAAATTCTGGCACCCAAAGAGTATTGTAATACGCTGCAAGCTTCCGCGAAAGCGTAGTCTTTCCTGAACTTTCCGGACCAAAAAGCACGATTTTTATGCAGTTACAGGGTTTTTGTGTAAGTGTTTCTTCCAAGCTTTATAACCAAATATGGCGATTACGGTAAAAATAAGATATTGTAAACTGGTAAATGTGAAACCTTTGTAAAAATATAATAGCACCGAAATAATATCTCCTACTATCCAGTATAGCCAGTTTTCTATCTTACGGCGCGCCATTAACCACATGCCCACAAAGAATATGGCTGTTGTAATAGTGTCTACATAAGCCGTCCAACTTGTCCATTTATCAAATACCTGATAAATGAAAAATACAAAAGCACACGTTGCAATAAATATAAAAATAGAGATTTTATTCTCTTTAGAAGTCGTGGTTGAAATAGGCGTCACATGCGTTGCGTCTACTTTTCTGGTCCAGATATACCAGCCATAGACACTCATGATAAAATAATACCCATTGATCATCATGTCGCCCAGTAAGCCCCATTTTTGCAAAAGATAAACAAAAATAGCAGTGCTCACCATTCCCGTAGGATAGACTAAAATATTATTCTGCTTTGAACACCAAACGGATAACAACCCAAAAATGACTGCAGTTATCTCTAGCCCAATATCAAGATTTGAATAATCTGAATATTGACCAAATAGTAAATCAAAAATTGGGCTCATAAGTACTTAGGTCAGACTTTACGATTTTTATATACATTAAGCCTTTTTCTATTGCTTCAAAGGCGATTTTTACCTCCTTTGTTAGCAGTGTCATGACCTCATCATATTCACCATATACCTGTGTGCTTAACGGAGTTTCTTTGGTTGTAAAACCAGATTCTCTAAGTTTCTTTATAAAATCGATGATTGGAGGCTCAAAATCGTCGTGAAGAGGGGTAAAAGTGAGTTCTACAGAAATCTTCATAATCTTCTATTAAGTGATATTTAAATTTTATTTGTTCCTTTTTCAAAAGCGTTACCTACTACGATCATATCTGCGCCGGCTTTATATATTTCCTGCATTTTTGATTTAGATCGTATTCCGCCGCCTACAATTAAAGGTATAGAAATTTCCTTTTTAACGGCGGCAATGACCTCATAAGGCACACAATTAAGCGCACCGCTTCCCGCCTCAAGATAGATAATTTTTTTACCGGTATATTCACCGGCCAAGGCAGTATTTACGATGGTGTCAATATCTTTGGGTTCTAGCGGAGTCGTTTTACTCACCTCCTGTACAGCAGTTTTATTGCCGCCATTAATGAGAATGTAGCCAGTGGGTATAATTTGTATACCTGTGTCTTTTATTTTTTGTACAGATTTTACCTGTTGCTCGATCAGATACTCGGGATTCCTTCCGGAAATTAAAGATAGAAATAGAATACCATCTGCCTGAGTTGTTATTTGTTTATAATCTCCCGGAAAGAGAATAACAGGCAGCGCGGTTATGGCCTTTACTGCCGCGACTACTTGTGCTGTCTCAAGACCAGAAGCTGTACTGCCGCCTATAAAAATGTGAGTTGTAGAACTCGGTAATTGCCCAAAGAATTCTTCTGTAGTTTCAAGATCAAAATCTTCAGGATCAATAAGGACCGCAAATAGCTTTTCGTTCTGCTTTTTAGCAGCTAAAATCCCACTATATATGCTATTTGTTTTATGAGCGATGATTTCCAAACACCTTAGTTTTGAGAAAGCGCATAGACACATGTAAAACCTTCAAACTCCATAAAAGTTATGTGGTAGTAACTCTCTTGCCCTTTGTATGTGATTTTGGCTGTGGTGTGTTCATCATCAAAACCAAAATCTGTAACATTGATGTTTTGAAGAAAACTTATTCCCTGCACTCCGTAGATTTTATACAACGCTTCTTTTGCTCCCCATACTATTGTTAACTTACGCATAACGGCATCATCATTAGCAAGTGTTCTGTATTCCTTAATAGGAGTGAATTTAGGTGCAATTTTTAAAATCTTCTCTCTTTGCTTTTCTATATCTATCCCCACTTCTATGTCACTTACGATAATTGCAGTGAAATTATAAGAATGTGTTATTGATATATGCTTATCATCTTTAAGATGAGGTTTTCCAAAAGTATCATAATACAGATCATGATCTACATAACCTGCTTCATTAAGCAAATGCCGTATACTCATAAAGCCACGCTGATGAATTTGTGATTTCATGTGAGTTATGCGCTCACTACAATGCGGAGTAAGTCGCACACCTTTTGAAAGCTCTTCAAGAGATTCTTCAACCTTCCAGATATAAACCTGAGTGGTGGGATTGACTGTTATTGTTTTGTAAAGAGGCACGTTAAGTAGGCTATTATATGTATTTTTGCAAAAAACTAAGAATTGTAAAGATAACAATATGTCTACTAAAACACTGCCTTACGTACCTTATAAAGTAAAAGACATTTCTTTAGCTCAATGGGGAAGAAAGGAAATAGAATTGGCTGAAGCCGAAATGCCCGGCCTTATGGCTTTAAGAGAAGAATATAAAGATGAGCAACCATTAAAAGGGGCGCGCATTGCTGGTTGTCTGCATATGACGATACAAACTGCAGTTCTTATAGAAACTTTAATCGCTTTAGGGGCAGAAGTTACATGGAGCTCGTGTAATATTTTCTCTACTCAAGATCAGGCTGCTGCTGCAATTGCAGATGCCGGTATTCCTGTTTACGCATGGAAAGGAATGAACGAAGAAGAATTTGACTGGTGTATTGAGCAAACTCTTTTCTTTGGCGAAGACCGCAAACCGCTCAACATGATTCTTGATGATGGTGGTGATCTTACAAATATGGTGCTTGATAAATATCCTGAGCTTGCTGCAGGTATCAACGGACTTTCTGAAGAGACCACAACAGGTGTTCACCGTCTTTATGAGCGCATGAAAAATGGTACGCTACCAATGCCAGCTATAAACGTAAACGACAGCGTAACAAAATCAAAATTTGATAATAAATACGGCTGCCGCGAAAGTGCTGTAGATGCGATACGTCGTGCTACAGATGTTATGCTTGCCGGGAAACGCGTTGTTGTTTGTGGCTATGGTGATGTAGGTAAAGGTACAGCTGCTTCTTTTAGAGGTGCAGGTTCTATTGTTACTGTCACCGAAATTGATCCTATTTGCGCATTACAGGCTGCAATGGATGGTTTTGAAGTAAAGCGTCTAGAGACAGTATTACCTAAAGCAGATATAGTTATCACTACCACGGGTAATAAGTCTATTGTAAGACCAGAGCATTTTAAGGCAATGAAAGATAAGACCATAGTTTGCAACATTGGTCATTTTGATAATGAGATCGCTGTTGCCTGGTTAAATGACAATTATGGTGCTACTAAAGTTGAGATCAAACCTCAGGTAGATAAATATACCATTGATGGTGTAGATATAATTCTTCTAGCAGAAGGTCGCCTTGTAAACCTAGGTTGTGCAACAGGACACCCAAGTTTTGTAATGAGTAATTCATTTACAAACCAGACTCTGGCGCAAATTGAATTATGGAAGCACAGAACGAATTACGAGAATAAGGTATATATGCTGCCAAAGCATCTTGATGAGAAAGTTGCCGCATTACACCTTGAGAAAATTGGCGTAGAGCTTACTCAATTAGACGAGGAGCAGGCTGCATACATTGGTGTTGAAGTAAACGGCCCTTTTAAACCGGAATACTACAGATACTAGGCATATTGCCAAATAATATAAACTAAAGCGGCTATCAAATTGATGATAGCCGCTTTTTTATTTAAATTAAAACGGGTAGTTTATTAATTACCTAAAGCTAACATTCTACTTTCAAAATTAAAGTCATGTTTAGCCATTTCCAGCTGAGCAAGACTTTGCTCTCGAGTTGCAGTAGGGTCAATTTTAACTTCTTCGCCATTTGGCATGTAAACGATCATTAAACCATCTTTAAAAGATGAAAGTTTTATTATCTCTCCATCTTCCTTAAGAGCATTCCACGACCTATCTTCAGGTTTGTATAGCATTTCAAGATGATTGCCTTTATGTTCTCCATCAATGACGTTGATAACAAATCTGTTTCTGGATGCTATCATCTCGTAAGTATTACCATTCCTTTTTAAGATCTGGGTTTCTACCTCACCATCATTCATAGCAATAGGATTACTACCGCTCCAAAATTCGATAACGTTAAAGATCAAAGTGTCACCTATAAAGAAAAGACCATAGACAGGTACAATATTTAGCGCCCAGAAAACTAAGTTATTTACAAACCTGCTATCTGAGATTTCCATGTTCCAGTCTTTCAAATTATTGAATGCGCTAAAAGAACCTAAACAACTTGTGCATAATAATAGCATAGACATTAAACTGCAAGTAATTAATTTTTTCATAAGAGTATTTTTTTGATTAGTACTAAAGTTAAATTACGAAAGAAAATCAAAATATTTATATTCAATCAGAAATTAACTTTATCATATTCAATTTCTTAAATACTCCCACCATCTAATTACAACAGATCATACTTCATTATACCTTATAGAACGTTCTACTAATATCTATAAAAACAAGAGACCCGCTTGCAATTTGCAAGCGGGTCTCTTTTAATAACACTTATCAGAATTATGCTTCAGCGCTAGGCACTATAGAAACATATGATTTATTATCTTTCTTCTTCGTGAATTTTACTGTACCATCAACTTTGGCGTGTAAGGTATGATCTTTACCGGCATACACATTGTCACCAGGTTTGTGAGCAGTACCTCTTTGTCTTACTATGATATTTCCAGCAATGGCAGCTTGACCTCCAAATATCTTAACACCTAAGCGTTTCGATTCTGAATCCCTACCGTTCTTAGAACTACCTACTCCTTTTTTGTGAGCCATGATATTAAGGTTTTATCGTTAATATTAACAGGGAATTATTTTTCTACCCCGCCGTCTAGATTGTCTTGTAATTCTTTTAATTCATCCCACTTACCTTCAGCAGCTAACGCAGCTTGCTTAGGCCAAGTGTCTGTTGCCAGGTGAGAAAGACGTGAACTTGCTTCTGCAAGAATCTCGCTTATTTTCTCTGGAGAAAGTTTTGCTAACTTAGCAAATGTATCAACACCTGCATTTACAAGCGCTTCTGCAGCTTTAGGACCTGCACCTTCAATCTTTTTTAGATCGTCTGCTTTAGCTGTTTCCTTTTTAGGCTCTGCTTTTGCAGCAGGCTTAGATTCAGACTTAGCAGTAGATTTGCTCTTGCTGTCAAGGCTAATCTCTACAATCTCTAATTGTGTTAATGATTGTCTGTGACCATTTTTAACACGGTAACCTTTACGTCTTTTCTTTTTGAAGACGATTACTTTATCACCTTTAAGGTGCTTAACGACTTTTGCTCCTACAGAAGCGCCGCTTATAGCCGGGGCGCCTAAAGTAATGTTATCGCCGTCATGAGCCAGAAGAACTTTATCAAAAGAAACACTTGCTCCTTCATCTTCTGCCAGACGGTTAACATAAACCTTTTGGTCTTTCGCAACTTTAAATTGCTGCCCTGCTATCTCTACAATTGCATACATAGCGATTTGATTAAATAAACATTATACTATCTAACTCCAAGCCTTTACGGCTAAGAGGGCGCAAATATACATCTATTTAATTAAAATACAAACCTCTATAAGTGTGATTCTTAAATATTTTTCTTCTTCTTTTTGGTGTTCCAGCTTTGCTTAAAGAGCTGCATGAAACTTAAGGTAAGAACAACAGTAGTTGCAAAACCCATTAAAGCAACCATAAAAACAACCACACCCAGACTGGTATTATAGGTGTCTTCCCATCTGTTGATCATTTTATCTAAAAAATCCGGATTGAGATTACCTGCATATAAACCAAAGAACATGGTGAATAATATAGTAGCTATAAATCCCGTCACAACTCCTACAGAGAACCCGTCACTGTATTCAAAATCTGCTCCTTTTCTCAATTTATAGTGTTTTATAGCTTCAAAAATCCCATAACCTGTAATTAGCCCGTTAGGCAAACTAAAAATGGGATTTGTATGTAATCCTAATAAAGCAAGAAATAAGAAATAGGCTATTAACCCTGCGCTTATGGCAATCCCATATCGTATAGGAAGCGTTATTTTTGGCATAATTTTTCAGATTAATGGTGAACTTAAATATCTTAATTTTTACAGCGACTTCACCCTAATGACTTGTTAAAATTGGTTTCCTCACTGATAATCATTTAAAATTTACGGCTAATTTTTGAACATAAAATAACAATATTAAGAAAATGGCTTATTAATAATTCTTAGTTTTAAACCCTCCTCGATAAATAACTTTTAATAATCACCCTAAATTGTAACAAAATCGGGTTGCCGGCGTCAAATCCCGCAACTAAAAACAAAATTAAAACATGAAGAAAACGATCTTTTTTATCGCTTCTTTTTTCTTTTTGGGACTAATATTAACCGCCCAGGAAGTAAAATTTGAAGAATACGATCTTGACAATGGTTTACACGTTATCCTGCATCAGGATAAAACAGCACCCGTAGTCACAACTGCAGTTATGTACCACGTAGGAGGTAAAGACCGTGAAGACGGCCGCACTGGTTTCGCTCATTTTTTTGAGCATTTATTATTTGAAGGCACAGAGAACATAGACAAAGGAAAATGGTTTGAGATTGTAAGCTCAAACGGAGGTACAAATAATGCAAATACATCGCAGGACCGCACCTATTACTACGAGGTTTTTCCTTCTAATAATCTTGAATTAGGTCTATGGATGGAGTCTGAGCGTATGATGCACCCTATCATAGGTCAGGACGGTGTAGATACTCAAAACGAAGTTGTAAAAGAGGAACGCAGATTGCGATACGACAATTCACCATATGGGCAGTTTTTATTCGCCATAAGCGAAAATCTTTTTGATAAGCACCCTTATAAAGATCCTAATGTAGGCTACATGAAAGATCTTGACGCCGCTACTCTTGATGAGTTCAAATCATACTTTAACAAGTATTACGTTCCTAACAACGCAGCATTAGTGGTAGCAGGAGATATTGACATTGCCAAGACAAAAAAAATGATCTCAGATTATTTTGCTCCTATCCCAAGCGGTGAGAAATTAGAGCGCACATATCCTGTTGAAGAACCTATTACAAAAGAGATCGATGCAGAATTTCATGATAATAACATTCAGGTTCCTGCAGTTCTTACTGCTTACCGCACTCCCGGTTACGGTGAGCGTGATGCCTATGTATTAAACATGATCTCTTCTTATTTAAGTGATGGTAAAAGCTCTAAGCTTTACAAAAAACTTGTAGATAACCAGAAACAAGCTTTACAGGTAGGCGCTTTTAATCTGGAGCAGGAAGATTATGGTATGTATTTAATTTTTGGATTGCCTCTTGGCGAAACAACACTAGATACACTTTCTGCAGAGATCGAAGAAGAAATTGCTAACCTGCGCAACAATCTTATTTCTGAAAGTGACTTCAAAAAGTTACAAAACAAAGCTGAAACCAATTTTGTAAACTCTAACTCAAGCGTTGAGGGTATCGCTAATTCTTTGGCCAGATACTATATGCTGTATGATGACACAAATCTTATCAATTCTGAAATTGATATTTACCGCTCGATCACTCGTGAAGAAATTAAAGAGGTAGCTAATAAATACCTGAAGCCTAACCAGCGTGTTAAGCTTAAATATCTACCACAAGAGCAAAAATAAAAACTGCTGAGGTAATCCTCAAAGCATTAACAATCTCACCTCGTGAGTAAAACTTGATGAAAAGCATGAAAAATATATTTTTAAGCGTACTGTTTATTTGCAGTATAGCCGCTTCAGCACAAATAGACAGAAGCAAACAACCCCAACCGGGACCAGCTCCCGAAATCAACATAAGCGAGCCACAAACTTTTGACCTTAAAAACGGGCTTAAAGTTATAATAGTAGAAAACCATAAGTTACCTCGTGTATCTTATAATCTTACTATAGACAATCCTCCTGTTGCAGAAGGAGACAAAGTAGGAGCAGCTAGTCTTTCAGGATCTATGTTAGGCAAAGGTTCTCAAAGCATTGCAAAAGATGATTTCTACGAAGAAGTAGATTATATGGGTGCCAGTATCAATTTTGGTTCTGATGGCGCATTCGCCAGCGGACTTTCAAAATACGCAGATCGTATTCTTGAACTAATGGCAGATGCTGCAATTCATCCTAATTTCACACAAGAAGAATTTGACAAAGAGAAAGCACTTTTAATAGATGGTATTAAAACTAATGAAAAAAGTGTTTCTGCAGCAGCAAATCAATTAAGCGGAGTTTTGGCTTACGGAAAAGATCACCCAAAAGGTGAATTCACAACTCAAGAAAGTGCTAAAAAAGTAGAACTTGCAGATGCTAAAGCTTACTATGATAAAGTCTTTACACCCAACAATGCATACCTTGTTGTTGTAGGCGATGTAAAACCTAAAGATGTAAAAAAAGAAGTTAAGAAATACTTCAGCGACTGGAAAAAAGGGCAGGAATTAAGTAATAATTATCCTAAACCAGAAAATACAGCTGCTACAGAAATTGACTTTGTAGACATGCCTAACGCGGTTCAGTCTGAGATTATCGTTCAAAACCTGATCGATCTTAAGATGAGTGATAAAGATTATTTTCCTGTGCTTATCGCAAATCAAATTCTAGGCGGCGGCGGCGAAGGTAGGTTGTTTCTAAACCTGCGTGAAGACAAAGGTTATACTTATGGCGCATACTCAAGTGTAGGTTCAGATAAATATGCTCCTACTCGTTTCAGCGCTTCTGCAAGTGTGCGTAATGAAGTAACAGACAGTTCTGTTGTGGCATTTCTTGAAGAGATAAACACAATAAGAGATAAAGTTGTTACAGAAAAAGATCTTGCTAATGTAAAAGCAAAATACATAGGTAGTTTTGTGCGCTCACTTGAGCAACCGGCAACTGTGGCGCGTTTCGCTTTAAATATTGAAACAGAAAATCTTCCGGCAGACTTCTATCAAACATATTTAGAAAAAATAAATGCGGTTACTTTAGAAGATGTACAACGCGTTGCTAAAAAATACTTTTTACCACAAAATTCGCGCATTGTGATCGCGGGAAAAGGTAGCGAAGTACTTAATAATCTTGAAAAGGTTAATTATAACGGAAAAGTAATTCCGGTTAAATTTTATGATAAAGAAGGTAATGAGGTAGAAAAACCTAACTACGAAGCGGCTATTCCTGAAGGTGTAACGGCTCAATCTGTCATCACTAATTATATCGACGCAATTGGCGGAAAATCGGCTCTGGAAGGGGTAAAATCGGTTGTTTTATCTGCCGAAGGTTCTGTACAGGGAACACCTTTAAAACTGGAGATCAAGAAAACTGCAAATAACCAACTTTTACAGGAAATATCTGTAATGGGTAATGTTATGAGCAAGCAGGTTCTTAACGGTGATAAAGCGTATGTTGTGGCTCAAGGCCAAAAGATGGATCTTCCCGCAGAACAACTAACAGCTTTACAAGAATCATCAGTTCCATTTCCAGAATTGAGTCAATTAAATGACGAGAATATTTCTCTTGAAAGCATACAAGATGTTAACGGAAGCAAAGCGTATGTTGTAAAACTGAGTGATACTAAAAAAGCGTTCTTTGATACAACATCAGGCTTAAAAGTTAAAGAAGAAACCACCATATCTGCTAACGGGCAAACAATGGTACAATCTTTTGAAATGGGCGATTACAAAGAAGTAAACGGAGTAAAGTTTCCGTTTAGCCTATCACAAACTATGGGACCCCAAAAAATTGATTTTACGGTAACAGATGTTAAAGTAAATGAAGGTGTAAGTGACGCAGACTTTCAATAATCTAAACACTTAGGAAATTTTAAGAAGAGGTTGACATAGATGTCAGCCTCTTTTTTTTCTTCCTACTGTCTCGATTAACCAGATAAACACCTGCAAGAATTATTCCTGAAGCAAATACATGAATCATGGTAAAGGGTTCATCATCAAGCACACCCCAAAAAATCCCTACAATTGGTATTAAATACGTCACAGAAGTAGAAAAAACCGCAGTTGATATTTGTATCAGCTTATTGAATAATATCTTAGCAAGACCCGTACCCACTATAGAAAGAACAACTATATACAAAAGCGATTCCTGAACTTGCTCATCTTGCAAAACCTCAACATCTAGCAAACCTGAAAAAGCCAGACATATTAAGGCCGGTACTAGCATTACTGCGAAATTACCCACTGCAATTCCCGTAGAAGAAACATCCTGAAGTTTAGATTTAATTATATTGGCATTAGCGGCATAACAAAGAGCAGCGATAATTACAAGAAGTGCAAAAAAGTAATTCTGGTCTGGGTTTAAATTTGCTCCTTCAAAAATGAGAATCGCAGCACCGGCTAAACCCAGTATTACTCCAAATATTTGATTTCTGGTAAAGTGTATTTTGAAGATCAAAAACCCCAGAAATATGGTAAAAACCGGCACTAATGAGTTTAAAATCGACGCAATACTGCTATCAATTTCAGTTTCCGCGTAAGCGAAAAGAAAAACCGGCAAAAACGTGCCAAAAAGCGCAGACCACGCAATCCAGGGCCACTCAGCCTTTTTTATTTTAAATAAACTTCTATGTCCTATTGTAAATAGAAAAATTGTAGAAAACACAATGCGTACCGCCCCTAATTGAATGGGGCTTAATCCTTCTAGACCTCTTTTAATAAGAATATATGAACTACCCCAGATCAGGGAAAGAACAATGAGGTATATCCACTTTCGGGAATTATTATCCATTTTTTTAGTCAAAACTCATTTTTGGGAATAAGCTTCAAAAATGAACATTCTAACCTAGGAAACAAACTTTAAAATTATCGGTTACTTTTTCCAGGTAATTGTTTCCATCAAATAACGGATATCTTTTTTGAGATAATCTGCCGCCGGCAAAATACTATCATAATTAGGACGCACATTAAAATAAATAGAACCGGTTAAAAAGTGCTGTACACTATCTGTAACGTAAAACTGTGATTGTGATGCAGCGTTGCCAGAAACATCATAGAACATACCGTAAACATTATGCTTCTCGTTGATATATTTCTCTTCAAAAATATCATCGGCTTTTATGACGTGCTCATAAGTTAACTTTTGTGCGTCTGTAAGTAGTTTATTAATATCACCATTTACATTGCGATAGGTAAGATATAAAGCGGCATTCATACCGGGATATTCCAGAATAGCAGAGCAACCGTCTTTTGTATGAACTTTTACTATTTCATTAATATTAAAATCATAGGGGCAGTCACTTAGCGTATATTCTTTATAAGCAGGAGCAGGATAAGAAAGAGCCAGTTCTGCTTTAGGCTTAGGGAGCGTATCATCTTTGCAGGATTGCAAAATTAAAGCCGAAAAAAGAAGACAAAAAACGGCTAAAACACTATAAAATCTGGGTTTATAGCGTAAAAATCGGCTTTTTATATGAAAAAAAATCATCAATATTATAGGTTCTCATTGATGGTCAACTTGATCTGCTTTATTCTTTTGCGATCTATCACCTCTACAGTAAACGCGAAATTCTGGAAGTTTATTATTTCATTCTTTTTAGGAAAACCACCTGAAATTTCAAGTAAAAAACCAGCTAATGTTTCAGCTTCGCCTTTATTTTCTTCAAACAGAGTAGAGTCATCGAGCTTTATGACGCGGTAAAAATCTTTAAGCGAGGTTTTTCCCTCAAAAACATAATTGCTGTCATCAAGTTTAGAATAGATAATATCCTCATCATCAAACTCGTCGCTTATATCGCCTACGATCTCTTCAATAATATCTTCTAACGAAATCAAGCCGCTTGTACCTCCATACTCATCTACAACAATGGCAAGGTGATTTCTTTTATCTTTAAACTCATTGAGCAGGTCATCCAGCTTCTTATTTTCGGGCACAAAATACGCAGGTCGCAAGAGTGATGTCCACTCAAAATCCTGCTTATCAATATGCGGAAGAAGATCTTTTACGTACAATATCCCTGAAATAGTATCCATATTTTCTTTGTAGACGGGAATACGAGAGTAACCATTCTCAATTATTGGCGGAATTATATCTACATAAGGAGCAGCTTCATTTAAAGCAAAAATATCCATACGCGGTTTCATAACCTGCTTTGTATCTGTGTTACCAAAGCTCACTATACCCTTTAGAATTTTTTGCTCTTCTACAGAAGTGTCTTCTTCGCTGGTCAACTCAAGTGCTTGTGAAAGTTGATCAATACTCAAATTTGCCTTCTGCTTGCTAAAACGCCCTTGTATGAATAGAGTAACCTCGCGCATAGGCATACTTATAGGTGTAAATACAACGTCAAGAAAGCGCATGGGATAGGCCATAAAATGAGAAAACTTCACTTTATTTCGGCTGGCATAGACCTTGGGCAAAATTTCGCCAAACATCAAAATAAGAAAAGTGACGGCAACAACTTCTATTAGAAATCTTAAGTTCACAATACCCAATTGCACTTCTTCAAGACCAGCAAAAAGCACATCGCCTAACGAAGTGAACAATAGAACGATCGCAATATTTATAAAATTATTTGCAACCAGGATTGTAGCAAGAAGTTTTTTAGGCTTATCCAGCAATTTAATAACCATTGCCTCCTTTTTAGAACGCTTTTCTATATCCAGCTCAAGATCTGTAGGAGTTAGTGAAAAAAAGGCGACTTCTGTCCCGCTAATTAAAGCAGAGCATATTAACAAAACAATTACCGCAAGAAGACCGAATACCGTTGAAACGGAAATCAAATTTGTAGCAATTAGTAAACTGGCAGGGTCAGGATCCAAGGGGTGTGGTTTCTGTTTTAGTTAGCCCGGAAACTATATAGAATCTCTGGGAATTAAACCTAATGTAAGAATTAAAATGGAAGATCATCATCCTCTTCGTCATTAACATCATAAGAAGGTGCGCTATGTGCCGGCTCACTTGCCTTATTAGAAGCGCTAGATGCGCTGCTTCCTGATGATGGCGCAGGTGATGGTTGACCTGCAGCATCTTTAGGAGTTAAAAATGTAAAATCTGTGCATTGCACTTCTGTACTATATCGCTCTACACCCGCATCATCTTGCCATTTTCTGGTTTTAATACGTCCTTCTACATATACCTTATCTCCCTTTTTGAGGTATTTCTCGCAAATTTCAGCAGCTTTATTGCGCACCACAATGTTGTGCCACTCTGTGTTGCTTACTCGCTCGCCAGTCGTCTTATTTGTGTAGGTCTCATTAGTAGCAACAGGAAAACGTCCTATGCAGCCACCACCTTCAAAATAATGCATCTTCACTTCATCACCCGTATGCCCTATGAGCATTACCTTATTCAATGTACCTGACATATAGTGTTTTTTGAGAATTCAAAAATAGTGAAATTCCTTTAGTTGCTAAAATCAAAGGTTTCGAGAAATCGATCTATAACTCTGGGCACTGCAAAATCACTAACATTTGCTATAGGAACAGCATTTATGCTCTTAATATCTGATACACAAGCGATCCAGAACTTTACATATAGGTTTTGATGCGACAATTTATGCAAAATAGCTTTGTCATTATATAGACGTACATCTGCAGAGTCTAATCGCGGTAGCTTTGCATACATTGACCGCGGTTCTTGTACCATAGAGTCATTTTCAAGAAATTGCAAAAAATCTTCCGGTTCATAATTCTTTTCGGTTTCTATCAATGGGAATTCATACAAACCACCCCATATACCCTTCGCATCCCTCTGATTTAAAATTGTCTTGCCATCATCTGTTATGTAAACCAAATAATTAAAATGCCGATCTCTAACTTTAATTTTACCCTGTTTAACCGGTAGTCTGTCTATTTTATTTTCTCTCAAAGCCACACAGCTATCATTAAAAGGGCAATGCAGACAGTATGGGTTTTTAGGTTTACATTGTATGGCACCAAATTCCATTATGGCCTGATTAAAGGTAGCGGGATCATCTTGATCAATTAGATGTTGAGCCAATTCTTTAAACTCTCGCTTACCTATAGTAGTATCTATAGGTGTTTTTATTCCAAAAACACGCGACAAGACTCTATACACATTACCATCTACTACAGCTGCAGGCTCATTAAAACAGATAGAAGCTATGGCGCTAGCCGTATAATCACCTACCCCTTTTAACTTAAGTAAATCTTTATAGTTATTCGGGAAAATTCCCTGCAGGTCAAAAGCAACCATTTTTGCAGTAGTATGCAGGTTTCTGGCTCTTGAATAGTAGCCTAAACCCTGCCACAGCTTCAATACTTCATCCTCATCTGCACTTGCCAGACTAAAAACATCAGGAAAGGCATTTATAAACGCAAAATAGTAGGGCATACCCTGATCAACTCGTGTCTGTTGCAAAATAATTTCAGACAACCATATGCGATATGGGTCATTTGTAAGACGCCAGGGCAGTTCCCTTTGATTATCTATATACCATGAGATGAGCTTTTTAGAGAAATGTGTCACAAAAAATACCTTTTGAGCAATTTAGACGTTTATGTCATTATAATTTAATCTATTACGTTTGAAAAATTGATTTATTAATCGTTATATTTGCACCCTTGAAATTTTTAACCCCTAAAATAAATAAGTAATGACAAAAGCAGATATTGTTGCTAAAATTTCCGAGAAATTAGGAATCGAAAAGAATGATGTACAGGCAACTGTTGAAACATTTATGACCGAAGTAAAGAATTCACTAGAAAGTGGTGACAATGTTTATCTTAGAGGTTTTGGAAGTTTCATCATTAAAACACGTGCTGAGAAAACCGGCCGTAACATTTCTAAGAACACAACTATCAAAATACCTGCACACAACATTCCTGCATTTAAGCCTGCTAAGGTTTTTGTAGAAGGCGTAAAGTCTAATGTTGCTGTTGACGAAAATTAAATATTAATTAAAAAAACTAAGCTCCTATGCCAAGTGGTAAAAAGAGAAAAAGACACAAGGTAGCTACGCACAAGCGTAAAAAAAGACGTAGAGCTAATCGTCACAAAAAGAAAAAGTAGTCTAGCACTACTTTTTCTTTTATTACGCCTTTTTTAAAGGCATATGTTCTTTGACATCAAGATTAGGAAATTAAGGTTACTTACCTTCACTTAATTACATCCTGATCTTAACGGTTACAAAAATCCTGTGATAAAATATTTGTTTAATCAATTTGTGAAAGCGTGCTTTCGCAGATATAACTTAATGAAGCGTGAATAATGAATTAATCATTAGATCCAGTTCCACTTCAGTTGATTTTGCCCTCTTAAAAGATGGGAAACTAATAGAATTACATAAGGATGAGGAAGACAACCAGTTTAGCGTAGGTGATATTTTTATCGCAAAAATACGCAAGACTGTAACAGGTCTTAATGCTGCATTTGTCAATGTAGGTTATGAAAAAGATGCTTTTTTGCATTATCATGACTTAGGACCACAACTTCCTACTCTTTTAAAATTCGTAAAACGTGTAAGCACAGGTAAATTAAAAGATTACTCTTTAAAGAACTTTCCCTCAGAGAAAGATATAGACAAAAACGGGAAGATTACCGATGCTGTCAAATCTAACCAGTCAATTCTAGTACAGGTTGTAAAAGAACCCATATCAACAAAAGGGCCCAGAATTAGCAGTGAGCTATCTATCGCCGGGAGATATGTGGTACTTGTTCCTTTTTCAGACAGAATATCTATTTCACAAAAAATAGAATCTAAAGAAGAAAAAGCAAGATTAAAACGATTAGTACAAAGTATACGACCTAAAGGCTTTGGTGTAATTGTACGTACAGTTGCAGAAGGAAAGTTAGTAGCAGAGCTGGATAAAGATCTACAAAACCTGGTAGACCGTTGGACCGCCATGTCGAAAAAGCTACACAATGCCGTTCTTCCCAGTAAGGTATTAGGAGAAATGAATAGAGCCTCTTCTATTTTAAGAGACATATTTAATGACACCTTTACCGGTATCTGTGTTGACGACGAGACGTTGTATTATCAACTAAAAGAATACCTGCAAGAGATTGCGCCTAATAAAGAAAATATCGTAAAGCTACACCAGAACAACATCCCCATATTTGAAAAGTATGGCATCGAGCGACAGATCAAAACTTCGTTTGGTAAAACCGTATCAATGAGTAAAGGTGCCTATCTTGTTATAGAACATACTGAGGCACTGCACGTAATTGATGTAAACAGCGGTAACCGATCTAACAAAGCAAGAAGCCAGGAAGACACTGCTCTCGAGGTAAACATGATTGCGGCAACCGAAATTGCCAGACAATTACGCCTTAGAGATATGGGTGGTATCATTGTGATTGACTTTATAGATATGGGAAAAGCCGAAAATCGTAAAACCCTCTTTAACCATCTTCGTGATGAGATGAGTGACGATCGCGCTAAACATAAAATATTACCCCCAAGTAAATTTGGTTTAATCCAGATTACAAGGCAACGCGTAAGACCTGAAATGAATATTAAAACACGTGAGAGAGACCCTAATAGTCCCAATGACGATGGTGAGATTGAAGCCCCAATAGGAGTGGTTAATCGTATTCAGACAGACCTTATAAAACTATTAAAAAAAGACTATAAAAAGATTACGTTACACACGCATCCATTTATAGCAGCCTTCTTGACAAAAGGCTTCCCCTCAATACGTTCTAAATGGTTTTTAGACAATAAAAAATGGGTAAAAATCATGCCCAGAGATGCTTACACGTATCTTGAGTACCGCTTTACAGATAAAGACGGGAAAGAAATTAGATAAAACTGAAATAACCCTCATCGTGCAAACGGTGGGGGTTTTTTATTGCCCGCCCTCATCGCCCTCCGGGCACTTCTCCCAAAGGGAGAAGAATCAAGAAATTATAAAATCAGAGCCTTTTTTAAGGTTTAATAACAACTAAAATTAATAACTCTCTCCCTTTGGGAGAGATGCCGAAGGCAGAGAGGGATTAACTTTTGAATCTGTAACTTTGAACATTGAAATAAGTAAATGCAACAAACCGTAAAGACATATACCGTAGATGAAGCTTTAAAAAAGCTGGAAAACTATTGTGCTTATCAGGATCGTTGCCATAAGGAAGTACAGGAAAAGCTTAAAGAAATGCTTATGATCCCTGAAGCAATAGATCATATCATCTATCAACTCATTCAGGATAAATTTCTTGATGAAGAAAGATTTGCTCGCAGTTTTGCAAGAGGAAAGTTCAGAACTAAAAAATGGGGGAAGACTAGAATAATACGCGAACTTAAACTCCGGGAAATAACAAAATACAATATAGATCTTGCCTTAACTGAAATTGAAGAGGCTGATTATCTAAAAACCTTTGAAAAACTGGTCAAAAAACGGTTAAAACAGCTAAAAACCGAGAAAAACCTCTATAAAAAGAAAAATAAATTGATGACTTATCTTCAGTATCGTGGTTGGGAAAGTCACTTAATTTATGAAAAAATAAATGAGCTTAAATAATAACATTATTTTTTACACGCTTACCACCTGCTTTGCAGATTTCTTTTTTCCTTTTTTCTTATTGAGCCATACTATAAAGCCGGTAACAGGAAGACTTGCACATATCAGACTTATAAAAAATGCCAGAATTTTTCCCGGTAGTCCTAGTGCCGCACCTATATGTATATCATAATTGAGCATATTTAATTGATCTGCAAAATCAGCTTCTTCAAACCGATCTCCCTTTACACGAAATTGCTCTAAAGTATACTGATCATAGTAATACTCATTCCTGTTAAAAAAAGAACCATGATCCTGATAAGCAACTATCTCTATAGCATCATCCTCATCTTTTAAAACAGGCGTCATATACATTCCCTGCACATCAGGTTCCTGAGATATGGTTTTATACCAGGCTCTGTCTAGTGCTGTTATACCATCATCCTGTGCTAAATCTTTTTGAGCTATATCAGAATGAGGATGGTGATGCTCTGGCATAGACTCTCCTCCTGATGTAACATAATATAAAGAATCTGCAAACCACTCAAAGCTGTAGACCAGTCCGGTAACTGCAATAACTAATGCTAAAACCAAACTATAGAAACCAAGTACATTATGAAGATCATAATTTACCCTCTTAAAACTACCGTTCCATTTAATTTTAAAACTCTTATTAAAGTTGGCTTTCTTGAAGTTTTTTGGCCACCACATAATTAAGCCTGTAATCAAAAGAAGAAGAAAGATCAAAGTACAAACACCCACAATTGGCCTGCCTATTTCATAAGGCATCCATAAAGCTCTGTGGCCATCTATAATAAAACGGAAGAAGTCAAAATTACCGCTTCCCAGTATCTGTTGTTTTTTTATAAAATCTCCTGTATACGGATTTACAAAAACAGCTGTAAAACTTCTTTTTCCATCTTCAAAAGAATTAAAACCAACTGCCGCAGCTCCTTCTGCATTACTGTAAGTAAGACCTGAAGGCTCTTGTCCCGGCATATATGCCAGTGCTGTATCTAGTATAGTACTAGGAGGTACAAATTGTTTATTCTGTACTTCTACAAAACGCCATGGCTCAAAATAATCTTTTATCTCTTGCTGAAAAGCATAAAAACAACCCGTGATACTTACGATAAATACAACTATACCACTACCAAGGCCAAGCCAAAGATGCAGCCAGTCGTTGAGCTTTCTTAAGTTACCTTTAGTTTTCTTTTTATTGTCTTTTGCCATTCAAAAACAGGAAATAGTGTAAATAAAACCGACTCGCTAAATACTAGCGAGCCGGCAAATAAAATGTTATAATTTAAAAAATCCTGCGACAAAATTAGCTTCTACCTGAGCTCCCTTTGTTGCTGTGTAATTTGCAGTATCCATTTTATAAACAAAAATGCCATTATCTTCAGGAATACACAGATATACAAAATCACCTTCCTGTAAAGCAGCTAATCTTCTACCGTCGCCGTTATGCTGAGGCACACCACTTATAAGGTTCACTGTTTGTGCTTCAAGATCGATCACTGCAGATTCCAGCGGACTGTCTGACCACGCTCCCTGCTCGTTTCTTGCTGCCATATTAATTTCAGCGAAAGCTTTACCATCTCCCAGATATTTTAAGTGAGCAGTATTATAACCACCTGTAGCTTCTGCAATATCAAAGAAATACTCAGTATCAAACTCAGTTTCGCCGCTATCAATTTTTAAGATTCCACTAGGCTTAGTGCTCTGGCTAAATCCGTTAGCCGGATTAGAATGAGAAACGGCATAAATATTTCCATCTTCATCTTTTATAAGTCCAGACTTCACATTAAAACCACCTATTGGCCCAACACGACTATCTGTTATAACTTTTTCAAATTCAAGTTCAGGATAAGAGAATACCGCTACTTCAGCCTGATCTGTATAGCCAGTAGCATACGAATTAGGATCGCTTATGTAATAACTTAAGAATAAATGGTCATCACTTACAACCATACCTGAGTAAGAAGGTCCCACAAGTTCCGTAATTTCAGAAACAGGAACTTCTACGGTTTCAGTTACAGCTACGGTATTTACATCAAATTTGCGAAAAACAATCACATCTGAAGCACCAGACATAGTCACCGAAATCAATGTGTTTTCATCACCGGTTACAAGATCTGAAAGGCTATTTTCAAAAGAAACATCACCCGCTTGATCTAATGATTGATTTTCCTCATTTTTAGTGATGGCAACCACATTTACATCATCAAGACCACCAAGGCTATAAATTGTATTATCGATCTGAGTAAAATCGTAATAACCGGGTTGCTCAATACCTTGTCCTGCTGCAGAAAGCGTACCGCTCATCACATCCTCAAAAGGAACTGAATAATACGTAAAACCACCTTCACTACCCTGAATAGCCAGAGAAACCACATAAGGATTATACTCTACGGTTGCGCCGCCATCATCATCTGTACCCCCAGCAACACTATCATCATCACTACTACAAGATGAAAAAGAAAAAACCGTTAGAACAGCTAGAAATAGTAATGCCATTCTCTTTGTAAAACTCACTGAATTCATATTCTTTAATTAATTGTTATACATCTTTTTATTATAAAACATACCTTAGTTTAAGGTAAAAAGCTCTTCCCGGTTTCTGTAACCTGTATTTATCGTATAGCATTTCGTTTGTGAAATTGCGACACTCTAGTGAAATATTGTATTTACCAGCCATAAGACTGTAACTCACTTCTAAACTGTGAGACGACTGTTGCGGAATCACCCTTTTACTTTCTACATCGCCATATCTAGACCAGCCTAAATAATATTCCTGCACATAGTTATAGTAGTAGTTCACATTTAAAAGTGATTCCTGTAAAGCGACATCTTTAAAAGTCAACCCTGCAACTGCATTCCCAAATAGGTAAGGAGTATTAGGAAGGCGGGAACCTTTGTTAAAATTGGTTTGATAGCCAGAATATTCACTATAAGTTTGATCTGCCTGATCAGTTATATTCTGGTAAGTGATATTTGCTTGTAAGCGAAAGAAATCTTTCCAGCTATAGCGAAGACTTCCCTCAACCCCCACTGTGCGCGATTCTGCTAAGTTGCTGTAATTAGTTTGTGGACTAGCCACTGTCACAACCTGATATATAAGATCTTTTGAATTACGGTAAATTAAGGTACCATCTGCCTGAAATTGATGATCTTGTGCCACTCTAAAGTCATAAGTAGCTCCAAAGTTTAAATTATCGCTCTGTTCAGGGCCTAAATCGGCATTAGGCTGTACAAACAAACCATCACCAAATATTTCAGTAGCCCATGGCATGCGATAGGTGTGCTCGTAAGAAGTTTTTAATTGAAGATTAGGCAATACAAAATAGGAAGTAGCTAAACCGTAACCAAAATTCTCCTTCGCCGATTCATATACATCTGTCGTGTTTTCGGTTAGGCCATATTGCAGGCTGGATTTAGCTTTCAAAAAATAGGCTTTACCAAATAATGTAGTACTCCATTTTTGATTGTAATCAAATTTATAAGACAACCCAAGCACATGCTTATTTAATGATTTTGGGAATTGGTTCTGTATTCTTTCCGGATTTTCTTCATCAAATACCTCTCGATGAAAATATTGATATGCATAATTAAAAGCCAAAGCATGCTTTTCATTAATTAAATACCCGGTATTAAACTGACTCGTGAACTCATCATCATCTAGAGTAACGAGGCTGGCAGCGCCATTTTCGGCATCTGTAGAAGAATTACTTTCTATTGTATCCCCATACCAGTTATAGCGCACACCGGTGAGAGTATCAATATTTTTTGTGTTTGTGATATTGTATGAAGTAGTTAGGCTTACATCGAGACCATCAGCAAGAAAATCCTTCTTCTTGTATTTTAAAGTTGGGATAACAGAAGTACTTTCACTGGTTATACCACCATAAACGGTCGCCATGGTGGCTCCGTTTTGTACCTGGTTATCATCTGCTGAAGCAATAACTCCTAACAAAAGCTGATCTGCAAAATCTGTGTTCACAAATCCGGTTTCAAACTTTACAGTTCCTGATCTGTACCTGTCGTGAAATCTTCTTACCTCTGCCGTGTCAGTAATGTTACCATTAGCATCTTTAATTTCTGCTAATACCTTATAATCGTTATCAGAATAATTATAATTTAAATTTCCCCTAACTGTAAAACCAGTTTCAGCATTTGTATAAGCTCCATTTACAGACGCTCTATGCGTGTTAAATGAACCAAAAGAATAGGAAGCATCCAGAAAATTATGCGTTTGATTAGTTATAATATTTACAGCACCTCCCAACGCATCTGTACCTAACCAAACCGGCACCACCCCTTTATAAACATCAATACGTGCAATAGAATTTACAGGAATGCTACTCAAGCTTAAAGAAGAACCAAAATTATCCATTGGGATACCATCCAGGAAAAATTTTACCTGATCCCCCGAAAATCCGTTTAGTGAAAAACTCAAATTAGAACCCAAACCGCCTTCCTGTAAAACCCGCACTCCCGGCACTCGGTCTAATACTTCTTTAGCATCTGAAGTGCTGTTGTAAAGTTCTTTAGTAGAAACTGAAGAAACGGCATATGCCTGCTCATTGACTCTGCGTATAGCCGACTTGCCCTTAAGATCAACCTGACCAATCTGATAAGCTTCTTCGTTTAATTTCACTGCTACATCAGGATTTTCTCCGGTTGTGATTGTTACTTCTTTCTGCTCTGTTCTAAACCCAAGAAATCTGAATTCTAAAGTATAAGTACCAGGCTTAATCTGATTAAATTGAAATTCGCCATTGGCATCTGTAACAGTCCCTTTGTTTAGAATTGTCAAAATAACAGTTACCCCTTCTAAAGGCTGCTCTTCTGAAGATGTAACAGTACCTGAAATATTTCCATAGCTTGATTGAGCTGTTAGCTCAGCCGGAAGAGAAAGTAGGAAAAGAACAAAAATTCCTGTGTAAAAATGAAAGTTTAAGAGTCGCAAAGTAATTTAGAACAGTTTTAAATTGCGGCAAATGTAAAAGAATTTTTCTTTTAGGAAAACTTATTTAGAATAAATAAAAAGAAGCAATGTTGAAAAACTGGTTACCAGTTATTTCCAAAATCAGATTAAACATTTAAATAGAAATGATCTAAACCCAGGCATTGCAGAGAATAAAGACACAGAAATTATGTCGACACCTTTAACCAACGTGCAGAAAAACGCCTAAAATGACCCAAAAATCGGTCTAATTAATAAAAAAACTAGCCGATTACCTACTATATCGTGGCTGGCCGGGAGAGTGGGTTTATGAAAAAGCTAAAGATGTAGTGCCATATCATTGAACATCAAATCATCTGTAAATTTGTGTTAATAAAAAGTTAAGTATTTGAATTGATATTATGATTTCTGATATATATATATCTTTAAGTAATACTAATCCAATAATTAACGATATGAAAAAATTATTCTTACCTGTAGTACTTGTTTCTTTTACATTGGTTTCAAATGCATCAGAGACATCAAATACAAGCAATTTTGAAACTGCTTTTGAATGTCACAGGCACATAAGTGTAGATTGTGATGGGGATGGCAATGCTGACTACGAAGGCACGGTACGTTGTGAGTATGGGGATGCATTGAGAGATCAATTTATCAGTGCGTGCCGCTAACCTGTTAATTTAATACCAATGACCCAAGATAGAAGATTAAATTTTGGGTCATAATTTTAATCCTATGAAATTTATTATACCTACTTTTTTAGTTTTTTTAATCCCTATTTCCATCAACGCACAAACCGGAATTGTAAATTATGGTGAAATACAAAGTATGGGAATGGGAAGTTCGGTAGGTCCAGACTACAATGCTATTTTAGTTTTTGACACCAGCAATTCTTTATACATCACCCGTAAAGATTCATTAGAGGGCGGTCATATATTGGAACAGAGAAATTTTGAACATACTGATGGCAATGGCAGTTCTATAACAGTAGTGACAAATCCCGAAGGTTTTTTGTACTATTATAATTCTCATCATAAAATTCTATATTCACGCGATTTGGGTTTCAAATATATAAAAGATAAAACCATAGCTATCCCTTGGAAAATCCAGGATACAACAAAAAAAATTGGGGATTATACAGTACAAAAAGCAACAGCTTTTTTTCGAGGCAGGAATTATACGGCGTGGTTTACCACTAAAATACCCTTACCATACGGCCCATGGAAGCTTTCAGGACTTCCTGGATTAATTCTTGAAGCTTATGATACTGATAAAGAAATCTATTGGTATTTTAAAAACATTGAATATCCCTCAAAAAAATCATATTTATTAAAGCCTATAAAAGCCCCTAACGATATATGGATGACTTTTGAAGATTTTAAAAAGTTCTCTATAAAGACATATCTTGATGCTCAGGTAAGCGGTAGAATGATCGCAGAAAGTGCTGGTTATTCAAATAATGATGAATATGAGATGAGTAAAAGCAGGATAGAAGCCTTTAAAATAGAAGAAAATTAAAGTACTTATTAGACTATTGCTGTATGTAGCCATTCTATCAACATGGTCAGCCAAGAGCCAGCAGTTTTATATTTCTGGAATCATTATAGACTCTATTTCCCAAGACCCTGTAGGTTCTGCCAGTATAATTGCAAAAAATGACAATTCAATTTTAGCTTACACCTATACCAACAACCAAGGTGACTACTCATTAATGGTTGAAATGAAAAACACACTTGATTCTATTATTCTAGAGGTAAATAGTCTGGGCTTTAAAAAACAAACTCAAAAATTAGCTTTCAGTACAAAAAACCAGCTTAGTTTAGATTTTCAGCTCCTCCCGCAAGTTGAAGAACTCAACACCGTCGTGCTTAAATCTGATGAAAAAATAAAGATCAATAGAGACACGGTTTCATATAAAGTAGCTGCGTTTACAAACAAGACTGAGCAAACTGTTGAAGACGTACTTAGAAATATTCCCGGTATCGAGATTGATGAAGATGGCAATATTAAGGCACAAGGCAAGAATATCCAAAAAATATTGATTGAGGGCGATGATCTCGCAGACCGCAATTATAAAGTCATCTCAAAAAACCTCGATGCCAATGTGCTTGATAAAGTAGAGGTAATCAGCAATTATGATGAAAACCCGGTTCTAAAACAGTTTTTAAACAGTGAGGCAGTCGTCATTAACCTAAAACTTAAAGACAAATCAAAGTCCATCTGGTTTGGCACATTTAAAGCAGGAGCAGGAAATGACAAGCGCTATCTTGCAGACATTAACCTGGGTCTGATACGTCCAGAAATAAAATTTCTGGATTTGGGTAATTATAATACTACCGGAAACCCTGCAAAAGGCCAACTTGAAAATTACACATTTGAAAGTTTGGGATTTAATGATTTTGATGAAAATTATACCTTTCAGGCAGAACCCTTGCTAAGCCTTCAAGGTAACTCTACCCTGCTTGATGATAAATTTTACACAGAGAATAAAAGCATTTCAAATAACCTGCTCGCCAACAAATCCATCTGGGAAAAGACCAAATTGAGAAATTCACTTCTTATATATCAGGATAATTTAAACAAAAACTATTTAGATAACACACTCTATTTTTTGCCTGATGGCAACATCACCTATAGCGAGTTGAACCAATTTGACTTTAAAAACACAAATCTGACCAACGATTTGGAGGTTAAACATCCCATTAATACCGATAATTTCCTCACTTTTCAAACTAAATTTTCCATTGCTGAAGAACTATCGGGCAACCGCCTGCTTTTCAATGATCAAAATAGCATCGCTCAAACATTGGGAAACAAGCAATACAAACTGGAAACCAATATTCATCATACAACAAAGATCAAAAAAGGGGCACTTACAATCTATGGCTTTACTGGGGCTCAAAACAATGAATTTGTGCTTGATATTTCTCCAAATACCCTGTTAACAGAAACCCAGCAGGCAAATACTACGATAAAAACTGCCATACTCGATAACACGATTTATCAAGGCCTAAAAACAAGCCTGATATTTAAAATAGGCAAATTTTCCTATTCCCTGCTTGCAGGCATAACAAATACTAAAAGTAAAATTAAATATGATGCCACTCAAACCGATGGGCAACAACCTACATCTACTGCGGTAGACAGCTTATCAGGTATAAATCGACTCAATGAATTTGAAACATACGCCGCTTTTAAAGGACAGTATAGCCTCATACCAGATAAACTCCTTCTGGAAAGTGAGCTGCAACTTCAACACATAAACTATCAACCCAGGATTGATCCCCAGCACTTCTTATTTTTTAATCCACAGGTAAAATTGCGGTTGATTAAAATACCTGTGGGATCTTTTTCCCTTGGTTTTAGCAGAAAAAATGAAATCCCCAAACTCAATCACTTTAACAGCAACTTTGTCCTACAGAATTACCGAAGTTTACGCTTGGGTGCATCAACAGTTAAAGCCATAACATCAAACCAATATTCCTTTTCTTATATTTTAAGCAAAAAGAAAGAGCGCATCCTAATAGATGCAGGTATAGCTTACTCTGAATATAATAGAAACCTTGTTGCCAACAGCCTACTAACGCAGAATTTAAACAGCACCCGCCTTGTTTACGCTCCTGGTGGAAGTTTATTTACCGCTAGAGCAGGTTTTACAACCTACAGCGATTTAGCAAAAATCTCTTTTAAATTTGGCTACAACAAAACCCGATTTAAAAATCCCTTCGTGTTGAACAGTGATTTTTATAGCATAGAAAACAACTCAGATAATTACTATTTTAGAGGGACAACCTATTGGAAAGGATTTTTGAATTTTCGATTCTCAGGAGGCTTAAATGTGAGCAGAGGAGAAATACAAGGATCAACAAATACCAATACAACCTACAAAGGAAAGCTAGAATCAATATTAAGGCTCAATGACCGTATTTTTGGAAACTTAGAAAACGAGGTGCATCACATCAATAATACCTTTTATGAAGCCAGTACGTTAACCCTAGAATACCGCCCGGAAAAAAAGGGCTATATTTTTGGGATACAAGCACAGAACTTGTTTAATACAAAAGAATATACCTTTAGCACTATCTCAGATTACACACGTAGCGATCTGGTTTTTGAAGCCGTACCCAGATATGTAATAGGTTATTTAAAGTTTAGATTTTAAACAGGAATACCATGAGCGGCATGCGTTTCAGTAATGGCGCGTTCATTCTTTTCATCAATCCAAGCTTGCCCTTTTCGTTTGCGCATAAAAATATCGTAATACCGCATCACAAAAACGTTGTATACAGCTTTGGCAAGATGTTTTGGTTTTCGCGGAAGCGCCCTTAAACTCATACTAAATCCAGGAGTTACATATTTCATATAATGCCAGTAACCTTCAGGCATATATAAAGTCTCACCATGTTTTAAATGGGTGATATAACCCTCAGCTTTTTTAAGCACAGGGAATTTTTCATAATCAGGATTATCAAAATCTATATCCTCCCGTGTGATTAAAGAATGTGGTACTTTATAGAGGTTTTCCGTTTCTGAAGGCGGAAAAAGAATACACTGTTTTTCGCCATGAAAATGGAAATGCAAAATATTTGCCCAGTCTATATCATGGTGCATAAAAACCCTGCTGTTCTCGCCCCCAAAAAATACCATAGGGATCTGCTTCAATAAATGCAATCCTATTTTTGGGAATTTAAAATCCTTCTTAAGAGAAGGCACATCTTTCATAATATTATAAAGAAAAATGCGGTATGTAGTAGGTTCTTTTTTTAGCAGATCGATATAGTCTGCCATTTTCATTTTTGCATGGGCTTCATTAAAACCATCTTCATGGGTCACAGGGCGATCATCATAAAGTGGTACTTCTCGATCTCCTGCAACTTCTTTTATATAATCGAGGCTCCACTTATCATAAGCAGGCCAATCACCTATAAGCTGCTCAATAACAACTGGTTTTTGAGGCTTGAGATATTGTTCTACAAACTCTTCTTTAGAGATTGATTTAACTCTATTTATTTCGGTTAACTTCAATTAAATTGGTTTAAAATACTACGCTTTTGATTTGGCTTTTGCCACTTCATTACGGGGAATTACATGACCTGGGCGTGACCATTTTGGTTTTTCACCTAAAGGCAAATGAGCAGAATTCTCTGCCTCTACTGTTTGAGGCTGTGCCTTTTTATCAAATGCTTTTTGTGGATTAAGTCCTAACAATTTAAACATCGCCATATCCTCATTTACATCAGGATTGGGAGTCGTCAACAACTTATCACCGGCAAAAATAGAATTCGCTCCGGCGAAAAAGCACATCGCTTGTCCTTCTCTGCTCATCTGGGTACGCCCGGCACTTAGTCGTACCTGAGTTTCTGGCATTACAATACGCGTTGTAGCAACCATGCGCACCATTTCCCAGATAGAAATAGGCTCAATATCTTCCATAGGAGTTCCTTCTACTGCAACTAAAGCATTGATAGGTACAGATTCAGGTTGTGGATCAAGAGTGGCAAGAGCTACCAGCATTCCTGCACGGTCTTCAAGTTTTTCTCCCATACCAATTATACCACCACTACAGACAGTAACGTTAGTCTTACGCACATTACCTATAGTATCAAGTCTATCCTGAAAAGCCCGTGTTGAGATCACATCTTTATAATAATCTTCAGAAGTATCAAGATTATGATTGTATGCATATAAACCAGCTTCTGCAAGACGTTGCGCTTGATTTTCGGTTATCATACCCAGCGTACAGCAAACTTCCATATCAAGTTTGTTGATCGTACGTACCATCTCAAGCACCTGATCAAATTCCTCCCCGTCTTTTACATTACGCCAAGCAGCGCCCATACAAACACGTGAACTACCGGCTGCTTTTGCACGCAAAGCCTGAGCTTTTACCTGCTGCACGCCCATAAGGTCATTACCTTCAACATTTGTGTGGTAACGAGCCGCTTGCGGGCAATAGCCACAATCTTCAGGACAACCGCCTGTTTTTATAGATAACAAGGTCGAAACCTGAACGGTGTTGGGGTCGTGATGTAAACGATGTACAGTAGCCGCATCATAAAGCAGTTCCATAAGTGGTTTATTGTATATTTCCAGGATTTCTTCCCGGGTCCAATCGTGTCGCATAGCAAAATCTTCTAAGTTCAAAAATACTAAATATGTTGTTTATAACGCAGCAGCAGTTTAAGCTTTACTCAATAAAATACTAACTGCATTGCCGCCAAAACCTACTGCATTAACTAAAATATTGTTCAATGTTTTGTTTTTGCCTTGCGGCGAAATAAAAGGCACTTCAACAAACTCCTGTGTTTGTAGCATGCGTATTGCAAGATCGAGACTCAACAAACCACTTGCACCAAAAGTGTGACCTATCTTCCATTTATTAGTTGTTAATAAAGGAAATTTTCCTTCAAAAATTTTCTCGATCGCTTTAAATTCTGAGCTGTCGCCTAGCATCGTCCCCGGCGCATGCATTACAACAGCATCTACTTTTTCACTCATTCCTGAGAAGTCAGAAATCGCATTACCACTATGACTTTCGCCAAAAGCATCTTCAATTGCCATTTTCATCGACCTTTGAAAACATTCTGCTTCAGCGGAAATAGAGACCGCGTGTTTTAATTTTTCGGTAGCATAGCCTATTCCGGTGACGTAGGCTAAGGCATTTTCTCTTTCCCCCACCTCTAAATATACCGAAGCTGCACCTTCGCCTAAAACCATCGTATTTTCGGTTTTATTTATGTCAAAAGCTAAACACGGAAATTCACTTTTCTCATCTGCTCTGCTATACGTCTTCATTGCCCGCATCTGTTCAATAGTAAACGCTGTTAAAGCTGCTTCGCTACCGCCCACTAAAAATTTATCACACATACCGGCCTGCAACCAAGCCACTCCGTTTAATAAAGCGTGCAAAGCTGTAGAGCAGGTTATAGAATGTGAAATTTCTGGTCCGTGGTTTTGTAAATCCTGTGCCACCCATGAAGAAATGTTTCCCAGCGTAGTGGTAGGCGAAGCCAGTGTTGTGCTTTTATTATCTTTCGCAAAAGCGGAATAATATTTTTCAAAAAGCTGTGTAGCACCCCGCGAAGAACCAATATTGATCCCAAAATCATCGCCTTTTTGCCATCCGGCAATTTTCATCGCTTCTCGCGAAACGTAGATAGCATATAAAACACTGGGATCTAGTTCCTGATAATTACGATTTTCACCCCGAATAGATTCAACCTGATTTTTGGTTGCTTCCGGCAATTCTCCTACCCACGTCTGAAAATCGGTTTTATAGCTCAAAAAATGGCTTTTTTGGGCATAATTCCGGCTAATTGATGCCGGATTATGACCAAGGGCTGAAATGGCTGAAATTCCGGTAATGGCAATTGGTTGCTTCACTACAAATTTTTTCTGCTGCAAAAATAGTATTTCAAAAAAGGAGAACGTCTAAAAATTATTTTTTAGCATAAATACTGTTAGATTCGTATTACAAATCAAATTATGTCTAATTATAATAACGAACTCATAGAAAAAGAACGCAGTTGGTGGTCGCGTAACTGGAAATGGGTAGTTCCCACCGGCGGCTGTCTTACAATAATTTTGCTGGCAATCATTCTACTGGGTACAGCGGTTTTTGGCTTTGTAAGTGAAGTAAAAAAAGGAACTGGTGCAGATGATGCTTTTGAAATTGCACGGGTAAACAAAAGAGTGCAGACAGAACTAGGTGAGCCTATAGAAAAAGATGGCTTTGGCAGTTATAATGTAAGTATTAATAACGGACACAAAACCGCAGAAGCCAAAATACCAATTAGAGGGCCAAAAGGTGAGGCTACTCTATATGTAAAAACCTCGGGTAGCGATGACGATAAAACCTACGAAATTCTGGAAGTTCAGGTAGAAGATACCGGTGAGAGAATTGATATAAGAGAGGTGAAACTTGACCGCAGGAATAATTAAGAATAGCAAATCAAGTCAATTTTACAAATAGCCTGGTCAAATTATACCCTTAATTGATTTAGAATTTATCTAAAATCTTCCTTATTACATCATAAACTTTTTCCATCTCTTCTTTGGTAATCACATAAGGCGCCAGAATATAAAGCGTTGCTCCTAATGGCCGCAAATAAACGCCATTTTCCATACAGAAATTAAAGAGTTCATAGCGCAGATCGCCGTAGCGTTCCATCTTGATATTGAGATCCAGCGCATAGATAATGCCGCGCTGGCGGGTATTTTTGACCTTAGGATGATCTTTTATGGATGCATTAAACCCCTCGTGCCAACCCATTATGGTTTTAATTTTTTCCTGAATTTCGTCAGAATTTAATAAATCAAGAGCCGCCAGCGCCGTAGCACAAGCGATAGGATTTGCAGAATAGGTATGCGCATGAAACAAACCTTTGCCAATATCATCTGCATAAAATGCGTCATAAACTCTTTGAGTACAAGTCGTAATTCCCATAGGCACCAGTCCTGCCGTAAGCGCCTTTGAAAGGCACATCACATCTGGTTTTTCGGCTAAATAATCTGAAGCGAAATATTTCCCGGTTTTACCAAAACCTGTCATCACCTCATCTGCAATTGTGATAATATCTAGTGAATGGCAGAGTTTGAGAATCTGTTCTAGCCCGTCAGGTTCATACATTAACATTCCGGCAGCTCCCTGAACCAGCGGTTCATAGATAAATCCGGCTAAAGGAGTTTCGGCATGAAAGCTTTCAATAGCTTTAAGAATATCATTAATATTTTCGCCGTCAGGCAAAGGAATGCGCTTTACATCAATAAAAAATTCTTCAAATGGCCCGTTATAAACTGAAAGTCCGGAAACTGACATTGCACCAAGTGTATCGCCATGAAAACCATTTTCAAAAGCCAGTAGAGTTTTGCGGGAATTGCCTTGATTGTGATGGTACTGTAAGGCCATTTTTATACCAATTTCAGTAGAAGTAGAACCGTTATCATTAAACATCACTTTCTGCTGATTATCAGGGAGGATTTTCATCAACTCTTCAGATAATTTTATTGCCGGCTCGTGGGTAAATCCGCTAAAAACCACCTGGTCCAACTGTTGCATTTGCTCATAGGCTTTGCTGGTTATATAATCGTTGCAATGCCCATAAACAGCGGTATACCACGATGAAATCGCATCTACATATTCTTTCCCGTTTTCATCCCAAAGCAAAGCTCCTTTTGCTTTTAAAATAGGCAAAGATTCCGGGTGCAGTTTGTGCTGCGTTAATGGGTGCCAAATGTGTTTTTTATCTCTTTCTTTTAGGTTCATATCTCTTTCGATAATTCTTGTGCGACCCTTGATCCCAATAGCTATCGGGACAGGGAGACAATCCCCGTCATGCTGAACTGGTTTCAGCATCCCATTTGCTATTCCATCATCATTCTGAGATCCTGAAATAAATTCAGGGTGACGATCTTGTCATGCTCAACTGGTTTCAGCATCGCATCATTATGATTGCACTTAGTTAAATATATCCAGCGTTTTTAAACCTGGATTTGTCTCTTTGATTAAATTCAATTTCCATTCTTTATGCCAGTTCTTTAATTGTTTTTCGCGAGCAATCGCCTGATCTATATTATTGAATTCTTCGAAATAAATGAGATCTTTCAAGTTGTATTTTTCGGTAAAACCAGAACCTTTCTCCTCGATATGCTCTAAAATCCTTCTTTCAAGATCAGCAGTTACTCCTATGTAAAAAGTTGTTCTGTATTTGTTTGTGAGTATGTAAACAAAACTTCTTTTCATTGTGCAAATTTTTTAATGTGACCTTGAAACAAGTTCAAGGTGACGTGAGGTCATGCTGAATTTATTTCAGCATCACACTTGTCTTTCCGGCACTAGTAATGCGACCCTGAAACGAGTTCAGGGTGACGTTAACTTCTCCTTTAATAACCTAGCATATTCTTCTACCACCATTTTATCAAAATAAGGTTCTTCATCTATTCGACCTAAGATAGGAACGCCAGACATTTTTGCGATAATTGATTCTGTTGACTCGATTTCTGCGCCGCTGAATAAGATGCCGTGTATATTTTTACCACTTTGTTTCAGCTTTTCTATGGTAAGCAACGTGTGATTAATGCTGCCCAGATAATGACGGGAAACCACAATTACTTTATAATCAGGTTTGATTAAATCTAAAATAGTTTCGGTGTCGCTGATGGGAACAAGTAATCCGCCGGCTCCTTCTATCACTAAATGATTAGTGGTTTCGGGGACTTTTATTTCCGCGGAAGCGATATGCACACCATCAATTTCTGCCGCGGCATGCGGACTCATAGGTGTATTTAAATTAAAAGCGCTGGAGTGAAATTTTGTTTTTTGGTTTGAAACCAGTCTCTCTACTTTATTAGTATCTGTATGGTCAAGATCACCGGCCTGTATGGGTTTCCAATAATCGGCTTCCAAAGCTTCTGTAATAATTGCGGAAGCTACCGTTTTACCGACTTCTGTAGAGATGCCGGTGATGAAAAATATGTTTTTACTCATTACGATTAAATTGATTGTGACAGACTTCACATCTGTATGTATACCTTGTATAGAAAGGCAAGACAACAACAAGCAAACTCACTAAAAAAGAAATCAGCGCCCTAAAGCTTTTTATGCTCGTAAAATAATCTATATCTGTGCTGTTACATTTAGGACAGTGAAAAGGCTCACCGCTGTCGTCTAGTGAATATTCCTCAACTGTAGAAAGGATTTTCTTTGCTTTTTCTGCATCATTTTCCCAAACGGCGAGTTTAACTCCGCCTATAGCATTACTGATAATGGGATCTGTATCTACGGTATATTGATCTTGTAAAAAGGCTTCAATTCCTTCAGACTCCAGCATCCCTTTGAAGATTATTGCTTCTGATGAATACTGATAAACGGCTACGATTTTAAACTTGTCATTCACACCGCAAATTTACTAACCAGCTCTCAATCCTTCTCCAATGCTGGGAAATTATTTACCAGTTCTGCAAGAAGTTTTAAAACAGTGCTTATTTCTTGTTCTGTATTGTAGCTATGCAAACAAAAACGAAGTCGCTCCTGACCCGCAGGAACTGTAGGAGATAGAATAGGTTTTACATCAAAACCAGCTTCATTTAGCTTTCGCGAAAGCATTTTTACATGAGAATTGCCCGGAATTACAGCCGATTGTATAGTCGATTTTCCTGCGATAAAGCGGGATTTTAGGCCTAAAAAGTCGGTTTTTTTGATAAAAAATTGAATGTTTTGATGGAGCTTTTGGATGGATAAACCTCCATTTACAGGAGAAATGCCTTGATCAAGTTCCCGGTAGGCGGCGATTATCGTTGCAACAGCATGCGGAGCAAGAGCTGTGGTATAAATTAGGCTTCTAGCAAAATTGACCAAATACTTTTTTAATTGCTCGCTTCCTAAAATGGCGGCGCCATGGCAGCCCAGAGCTTTGCCAAAAGTAACCAGCCGTGCAAAAACTTTATCTTCTAATCCCAATTGCTGAATTAAACCTTCACCATTCTTGCCGAAAACGCCAACAGCATGCGCTTCATCAATAATGAGGTGGGCATTATATTTTTCACACAGAAAAATGAGTTTTTCTAAATCAGGATTATCGCCATCCATAGAAAAAACAGATTCTGTGACAATATAAATTTCATGGTTTTTCAGGTTACGACTGCGCTCAACCTGACATAAACGTTCTAAATCTGCTAAGTCGTTATGCTTGAATTTATATGATTTGGCCAGACTTTGCTGCGTGCCATCTCGTATACTCGCATGAATAAATTCGTCATACAAAATTACATCTCCCCGCTGCGGCACCGAACCAAAAAACCCAACATTGGCATCATAACCCGAATTGAAAATCAAAGCAGCTTCGGTTTTATGAAAGCCACAAAGCAGATTTTCTGCCTCATCATATAACTTATGATTTCCTGAAAGCAAACGCGAACCAGTAGCTCCATTTGTTTTTAAGCCCAAGGCATTCAGAATTTCTGAAGCCTCTCTAAAAATGCTTTCGCTTTTAGCGAAACCCAAATAATCATTAGATGAGAAATCAATCAATTTTGACTGATGAGTGAGTGCCCGCAGCGAATTACTTTCGGTACGTTTATCGAGCTTGGCTTGTAGTTTTTGTGGTAACATTTAGCAAATATAGATTAGTCCCATTTTGTCTGAAAGAGGTTTTCAGCATTTGCAAAGAGAATTAAACCATCTCTTAGCATTCTTTTATTAAATACTCTCTTCCAGTTTCTTTAATTTTAGAAACCAATCAAGAAATCACCTAATGGAAATTGCCGATTTTGCTATAAAAATAGGTTGTGCAATTGCTGCCGGCTTAATAATAGGCGTAGAGCGTGAACTAAAAAATAAAAGCGCCGGGCTTAAGACTAATACCTTAGTCTCATTAGGTTCTGCCGTTTTTGTACTTATTTCTCTTAAGTATCTTCATGAAGACAATACAGATATAACCCGCGTATTGGGACAGGTTGTGACGGGTATTGGTTTTCTGGGGGCAGGCACTATTTTACAGGATAAAGATAAAATTAAAGGTCTTACAACGGCGGCTACAATCTGGTGTGCCGCTGCTGCAGGATGCCTTTCTGCTGCTGGTATGTTTGGGGAACTATTTATTCTCACATTTGGCGTTGTGATTATTAATTATGTTTTTGGTCTTATAGATGATAGAATAGGAAAAAGACGGAAGACAAATAATTAGCTTTAAATGAGAGTCTTAAAAAATCCGGTAGAAACCTTTATAAACAACTCCTCTTCTGGGAGTATATTTCTGCTTCTGTTTACTGTCATTGCATTGGTGTGGGCAAACTCTCCCTGGCAGGAGGCATATCACTCTCTTTGGCAGGAAGATTTCTCAATTGGTTTTACTGAGTCTGACTTTGTGATCACACATCCTTTATACCTATGGGTAAATGATGGGTTGATGACTATTTTCTTCTTTTACGTAGGTCTGGAGATAAAAAGAGAGATTTTAGCCGGTGAGCTTACTACATTACGCAAAGCCTCAATGCCAATTTTTGCTGCTCTTGGAGGGATTTTAGTGCCTATAGGCATATTTTTTCTGTTTGTTCTCATAACAAATCAAGACCGGGGAGCTACTGGCTGGGGAATACCTATGGCCACAGATATTGCATTTTCATTAGGCATTTTACATTTTTTGGGTAAGCGTGTTCCTTTAGGGTTAAAAATATTCCTTACAGCTTTTGCCATTATTGATGACATTGGTGCGATACTGGTCATAGCCTTCTTTTATAGCAGTGAAATTGAGTTCAACTATCTGTTTATCGCATTGGGAATTTTATTGATATTGGGAATTTTAGCCTACTATAAATTTCATTCTAAATACATTTTACTCATCTGTGGCATTGCTGTATGGATTCTGTTTACCGAATCTGGTGTGCATCCTACAATTGCGGGTGTTTTGCTCGCTATGGTAATTCCTTCAGCGAGAAGCGAGCGATTAGATAATTTGTTAGGAAAAGTTGAAAATTCGCTCGATACATTCAAGGAAACCGAAGAGCCAGACCTCGTACTATCTGATGAGCAACAGGAGGCGGTTGACGATATCAATGTAATCACAGATAGAGTACAGTCTCCTATGCAACAGCTGGAAAACGGATTAAGCGGTTGGGTTTCTATCGTGATCATGCCCATATTTGCCCTTGCAAACGCAGGTATTACATTTGATGCAGAATCTTTTAATCAACCTATGCTGCTCATTCAAATAGGAGTAGCTATGGTGGTGGGTAAAATTATCGGCATTAGTTTGGGTAGTTTTTTAGCCCTTAAAGCAGGTATTGCACATTTACCCAAAGCAATAGAGATTAAAGACATTATAGGTCTTAGCTTCCTGGGCGGAGTAGGTTTTACCATGTCTTTATTTATTGGCGAATTAGCATTTAGAGAAAACGATTTGCTTTCTGCTTCTAAAATAGGAATCCTCTTTGGGACTGTAATTGCCGGTGTAAGTGGTTACTTTATACTTCGCTACAGACTAAGACAAAAGAGCGATCCCAAATCCTGAAAATTTACAGGAAAACCGTAATTTCATCACAAAACTAAATTTGATGCGATTACTCTTAGCCCTACTCCTTTTAAGCTTCACTCTGCAAGCACAAACAAACACGTATGATATCTCCTTTAAAAATGCCGTTCATCACGAGGCCGTTGTTAAAGCTACATTTCCTAATATCAAAACCAAAACCGTAAAACTACAAATGAGCAGATCGTCACCGGGAAGATATGCTTTGCATGAATTTGCAAAAAATGTTTACGGTGTGAAGATCACAAATAGTAAAGGCGAGGAGCTTGAGTACACAAGACCTGATCCCTACTCTTGGGAAATTTCTGGACACGACGGTATAGTACATGTAGAATATACATTGTTCGGGAACCGCGGTGATGGTACATATTCTCAAATAGATGAGACGCACGCACACCTTAATATGCCGGCTACTTTTATGTATGTTGATGATATACAATATCGGCCTATAGAGGTCACTTTTCAGCCCAGAGAAGACCTAAACTGGAAAGTTGCCACGCAGTTAAAAGAACTTAAAGGGAATACTTTTTACGCTCCCAATCTGTATTATTTTATGGATAGCCCTACAGAAATAAGCGATTATGACTTACGCGAATTTGACCTTGATGGTAAGCACATCAGATTTGTTTTACACCATCAGGGTACTGAAGCAGAAGTTGACACTTATTTTGAAAAAGTAAAAAAGATCGTAGAACAGGAAAAAGCAGTTTATGGTGAATTGCCAGATTATGATTATGGCGAGTACACATTTCTGGTTTGCTATATGCCCAATGCTTCTGGTGATGGTATGGAACACCGCAACAGCACAATTCTTACAGATACAGAAGGTCTCGCTGAAGGCGGAATGGAAAATAATATAGGTACGGTTTCCCACGAGTATTTTCACTCGTGGAATGTTGAGCGTATAAGACCAGACGATCTGGAGCCATTTAAGTTTGACCAAGCAAATATGAGCGACGCACTTTGGTTTGCCGAAGGTTTTACAAGTTATTACACCAATCTTATACTTTGCAGAGCGGGGATTATCACGCCAGAAAAATATATTAGTGGTCTCACCGGTACTTTTAATTATGTGTGGAATTCTCCCGCGCGCGATTATTTCAACCCTATAGAGATGAGCAGGCAAGCGCCTTTTGTAGATGCGGCTACTTCTGTAGATCCCGTAAATCGTGAGAACACATTTATTTCATACTATTCTTACGGAAGTGTTTTAGGCCTAGCTCTCGATCTTAGCTTGCGCGAAAAACACCTCAATTTAGACGATTTTATGAAGAAAATGTGGGATAATTATGGCAAACCTGAAGTAGCCTACCAAGTTTCAGACATAGAGGAGACACTTGGTGATTATGCAGGAGAAGCTTTCGCGAAAGCTTTCTTTGACAAGTATATTTACAAAAGTGAAATGCCAGATTACAAAGAACTTTTACAGCAGGTAGGAGTTGTTCTCTCACAAGATGATTCTAAAGCTTACCTGGGAGCATCATTAAAGGAAACGGAAGATGGCTTGCTGATATCAAGAAACACTGCAAAAGGAAGTCCCGCTTACACTGCAGGACTTGATAGTGGTGATTTAATTACCACTTTAAATGGTAGTCCTGTTACATCTTTAGATGCATTCAATTCAACAATTGAAAATTCTAAACCCGGTGATAATTTGAGCATAGGGTTTAAAAGTTATCAAAAAGATGAAAAAACGGAAGTTAAGCTCGTAAAAGATCCTGCTTATTCATTTTCAATAGATGAAAATGCTGGTAAAAATCAGCTAAAAGAACGTGAAAACTGGCTCAAAACAAAGTAAAATCGGCTAAGTTTTCTAAGCATAAAAAAAGCCCTTACAGATTTTGTAAGGGCTTTTTCTTTATTGAAATATTATTAGTCTGCTAATATGATCGCATTATTATCTTTCATCTCTAACGTACCAGAAGAAATTTTTAATAGCATCTCATTAGCTTCTTTACCTTGAGTAAATTTTGATTTAAACTTCTCCTTTATGGTAATGTTGCCCTTTATTTTAACTATTCCCTCTTCAAGAAGAGAAACAATAGGCGCATGATTATCCAGCATTTGAAATTCACCATCTGTACCAGGAACGGTTACAGAAGTTACATCTCCGCTAAATAAAGTCGCTTCAGGACTTACAATTTCTAAGTGCATAAATATGTTAGTTTATCTTTTTCGCGAAGGCGAAAAACAATCAATATCTTAAGCTTCTGCAAGCATTTTCTCACCAGCTTCTATAGCCTCTTCAATAGAACCTTTAAGGTTAAAGGCTGCTTCAGGAAGGTGATCTAACTCACCATCCATAATCATGTTAAAACCTTTAATTGTTTCCTTAATATCTACAAGTACACCAGGTATACCTGTAAATTGCTCTGCTACGTGGAAAGGCTGAGATAAGAAACGTTGTACACGACGTGCACGGCTTACCGCTTGTTTATCTTCTTCAGAAAGTTCTTCCATACCTAAGATGGCAATAATATCCTGAAGTTCTTTATATCGTTGCAATAACTCTTTTACGCGTTGTGCACAGTCATAATGCTCGTCACCTAAAATATCTGCTGTAAGAATACGCGAAGTAGAATCTAACGGGTCAACCGCAGGATAAATACCTAACTCTGCAATCTTACGAGAAAGTACAGTTGTTGCATCAAGGTGAGCAAACGTTGTTGCTGGTGCAGGGTCAGTTAAATCATCTGCAGGTACGTAAACCGCTTGTACAGATGTAATAGATCCTCTTTTAGTTGAAGTAATACGCTCTTGCATCGCACCCATCTCTGTTGCAAGTGTAGGCTGGTAACCTACTGCAGATGGCATACGACCTAAAAGTGCAGATACTTCAGAACCCGCTTGTGTAAAACGGAAGATGTTATCTACAAAGAAAAGTACGTCTTTCCCCTGGCTGTCTCCAGCACCATCACGGAAATATTCTGCGATAGTTAATCCTGAAAGTGCCACACGAGCACGAGCTCCTGGAGGTTCATTCATCTGTCCGAATACGAAAGTTGCTTTAGATTCTTTCATAGCTGATTTATCAACTTTAGAAAGATCCCAACCGCCTTCTTCCATAGAGTGCATAAATTCATCACCGTATTTTATAATACCAGATTCAAGCATCTCACGCAGTAAATCGTTACCCTCACGAGTACGCTCACCTACTCCGGCAAATACAGAAAGACCACCGTGTCCTTTTGCAATATTGTTGATCAACTCCTGTATCAATACCGTTTTACCTACACCGGCACCACCAAATAAACCAATCTTACCACCTTTTGCATAAGGCTCAATAAGGTCAATTACTTTAATACCTGTAAATAAAACTTCTGTAGAAGTTGAAAGATCTTCAAATTTTGGTGCCTCTCTGTGAATAGGAAGTCCTGCATTACCTGCTTTAGGAAGGTTACCTATACCATCGATGGCATCACCAATAACATTAAATAAACGTCCATATACATCTTCACCTATTGGCATTTGTATAGGAGCTCCAGTTGATAAAACCTCTGTACCACGGCTTAGACCATCTGTAGAATCCATAGAGATGGTTCTAACAGTGTTCTCACCCACGTGCGATTGCACTTCAAGAACCAATAATGTTCCGTCAGGTTTTGTGATTTCTAAAGAATCATAAATTTTAGGAAGAGATGTGCTGTCAGCAAACTCAACATCTACAACAGGACCAATAATCTGGGCAACTTTACCTGTAACTTTTGACATTCTTAACTATTTAATGTTTAGCAAAATATGTAGCCGAAAAAAAATTATATGTGTTTTAAAATACACTGATTTTTCGTCGTGCAAAGATAGTTTTTAATATTTAAATACCTAAAACTCTTTTTATGGATTTTTTAAGATGACTGATCTTAGTTTCAATTTACAGTAATAGACACTCCATATATAGTTTATCTGCTATTATAAAAAGCTGAAAATTTGCAATTAGAGGTTATTAATCGTTAAAGAAAGATAATATTGAGAGCCTATATAACCCGTACCATAAGCAGTAAAATACTCATTGCCGAGTAAATTACTAGCTCCTGCTTTAAAAGTGGCTTTTAAAACAGGGATTTTATAATTTACCTGAGCATCAACAACAGAGTATGCCGGCACATTACCATCTGCAAATGTGGCCTGCCAGAAAAATGCATCACTCCACCTGTAACTAAATTTAAAACCAAAATTTTCAAAAAGCTCGTTTACTCCTAAAGAGGCCTTCACACGATGTTCAGGTGTATTAAAGCTTGTTCTAAAATCAGGATCTGAAGCCTGATCAAAATCCTGCTTGGCATATGTGTAATTAGCATCAAGTGAAAATTTATCAAAAACAGTAGTTCCTAAACCTATCGTAGCACCGTATGATTTCACTTTAGTATCAGAATTTGTATATGTTGAGTAGGCAGCATAGTCATTATTTTGGAGAGCCAGTAATGAAAGTGTATTATCGCCCACCTCACCATACAGCGGCACAAGTGTTGTTTCATTTGAAATGAAATTAGAATACATATTATAATAAACACTCGCATCAATACTCAATTTTTTAAGCTGCCCTCTATAGCCAACTTCATAAACCACCGCCTCTTCCGGTTTAACCAGATCTACGATAGCTTTTTCCGGGGCACCGGCACTTACAGTGTTTAGCGAAAAAGAATTTTCATAAGCCTGTCTCCCTACAACCGTCGCTCTTTGAGTTCCTGTGATGGTTTGCCCTGTTCCACTCAATGGATAAGTGCGAATATCCCTGTCTAAATTACTTTCTGCAGAACCTACAAGTACAGCTCTTCCCGCATCAAGACCAATAAACAGATCTTGTGTTGTAGGATTTCTAAATGCCGTTTGCACGGAAGCTCTTAAATTTTGATTACGCTTTTCTCCTAATGTATAGCCCACCGAAAATCGAGGCGTTACCTGACCATCAAACAACTCAGATTTATCGTAGCGCATTGAACCCGTAAGTTTCAACCGCTCATCTGCCAGCTTTTTCTGGATTTGTGTATAAATACCAAATTCAGAGTAGGTGATAGGCCCGTCATAATCTGTGAAAATTGTTCCAAAAGAATTGAGTTTATATTCTCTGAAAGAACCCCCTAATTGTATTTCTGCAAAATCACTGGTAAGATGCGTGAAATTATAGTTGGCGTCTACATGCCTAAGCTGGGTTTCATCTTTAAACTGCGCCCCCGTGGCCAGCTGAGGATCATTGATTACTTTATTAAAAGCAGCCATAAAAGCAGCTGTTCCCGGCATAAGCCTTCCTGCATCAGCTGTTTGTCGCCCTACCAGATGAGCCTGCTCTTCAGGAGCACCAGCGAGCGTAGCTTGTATATAAGCGCCAGCGTACTCCCCAAACCATTGATCATCAGACTTCCATGATCTGTTTAAATTTATAGCAGCAAAACGAGTATCATATGAATTGCCTGCATCTTCTGATGTTATGTAACCACGTACAAAGAAGTTGTTGTTTTTAATCTCGATTTTATGCTGCTGTAGAAAAAAACCGCCTAAAACATAACGGTTAGAACCCTGATAAATAGTTGAACCCACTCCTATTTTACCTGCGTAAATTATCTCAAAATCGGTTGCAAATGGCCTATAATGAATAGCCGCGTCAAATTTTATGCTTTCAGCTTTATAATTAGTAAGACTTTGCTCTGCATATCCTGTCCTGCTTACAACTTCATTAGGCAGCAAATTCTGAGCACCTTGCGGAATGACACCAGCGTTAGCAAGCGCCTGCCCCACCCCCAGAATATTTGTACTCACTTCATCGCCATATATATTGAGTCCGTCATAATTAGGATCTGCACGTGTAGCACCCGGATTAAGCACATCATCTTCATTTACAGCGTACCAATCTGTGCCTCGTAAATAGGAAAAATTAGCTTTCGCAGCAAACTTATCAGAAAAAGCATGAGCTGCACGAATGCCATAATCGTAGAATTCATTATCTCCTGCTGCATCCTGAGAAGTAATACCTCCTTTAAAATAGGTACTTATTCCCTGGTGATCAAAAGGGTTTTTGCTGGTCATAAACAAAATACCATTAAAGGCGTTGGCACCATATAAAGCAGAAGAAGCTCCCGGAAGAAGCTCAATACTGTTTACGTCAAGATCAGACATACCTAAAAGATTTCCGAGTACAAAATTGAGAGCAGGAGAAGCATTATCCATCCCATCTACCAGTTGTACAAACCGATTATTAGCAAAAGAGGCAAAACCCCGTGTATTTATTGATTTAAAAGTTAAGCTATTTCTATTCATGTCAACCCCTTTAAGATTTTCCAGACCACCATAAAAATCTGCAGAAGCGGTATTTTTAACATCTCTTATATCAAAACGTTCTACAGATACAGGCGATTCAAAAATACGCTCCGGAGTACGAGAAGCTGAAACTATTATTTCTCCCAACTGGGTCTCATCTTCAAGCAAAATAACATTCACAACCTGATTGTTCATGTCTATCGCAATCGTTTGCGAAATAAAACCAAGATTAGAAATTACAAGATTAAAAGGAAGAGATTCATTAGTGGTAAAAACAAACCTACCATCAAAATCTGTGGCGGTGCCCAGATTAGTATCCTCTACAGTAATATTTGCCCCGGAAACAGGTACCCCATTTTCGTCCTCAACGGTACCGGTTACTGTAGTTTGACTAAAAGAAAAGAATACACTAAATAAAAATACAAGAAAAGGAATGCGCTCTCTCATTTATATAAATTTAGATTTACATAAACAATGTACGCATTTTTCAAAATATTAAGTCAATCAGGCTAAATATTTAAGCCCTAACGCAATAACTACTCTACTGTAACAGATTTTGCTAAGTTACGAGGCTGGTCAACATTTTTATTAAGCATTACAGCAATATGATAAGAAAGTAATTGCAGCGGTATGGTGGTTAATAAAGGAGACATTGAGTCCATACTTTCAGGAACTTCTATAACATGATCTGCAAGTTCTTTTACGGTAACATCACCTTCTGTAACAATACCTATTATTTTTCCTTTGCGAGATTTTATTTCCTGAATGTTGCTAACAACTTTTTCATAATGACCTTTTCGCGTAGCTATAACAACTACCGGCATCTGTTCATCTATAAGAGCAATTGGCCCATGCTTCATCTCTGCAGCAGGATAACCTTCCGCATGAATATAAGAGATCTCCTTAAGCTTTAAAGCGCCTTCAAGGGCAACCGGAAAATTAAATCCACGGCCCAGATATAAGAAGTTCCGTACATCTTTATAAACTTCGGCTACTTCCTTAACGTGGTCATTAGATAAAAGGGCACGCTCAACTTTTTCTGGGATCAATTCTAACTCCTGCAGATGTAAGTGAAAATCTGATGTCGAAATCTTTCCTTTCTCTTTAGCAATCTTAAGAGCTATCAAGGTAAGAACGGTGATCTGTGTTGTAAATGCTTTAGTAGAAGCAACACCAATTTCTGGTCCTGCATGCGTATATGCTCCCGCATGAGCTTCGCGCGAAATAGAAGAACCTACCACATTACAAACTCCAAAAACAAAAGCGCCATTCTCTTTAGCCAGTTTCATAGCAGCCATTGTATCTGCAGTTTCTCCACTTTGAGAAATCGCAATTACAATATCATCTTTAAACAACACAGGATCACGATACCTAAATTCTGAAGCGTATTCTACTTCTACCGGTATTCTTAGCAGTTCTTCAAAAATATATTCTGAAACCAAGCCTGCATGCCATGATGTACCACAAGCTACAATCACAATACGTTTAGCATTGACAAACTTATCTATGTTATCATCTACTCCGGCTAATTTTAATATTCCTTCTTTAGAACGCATGCGTCCTCTAAAAGTATCTCTTATTGCCTGTGGCTGCTCGTAAATTTCTTTAAGCATGAAGTGGTCGTAACCGCCTTTCTCTATTTGCTCAAGATTTAATTGTAACTCTTGTATATACGGGTCTGCAACTAGCTCATCATTCTTAATCTTAAGAATTTTGATATCTTTCTGCGTTCGAACGATAGCCATTTCACCATCTTCCAGATAAATAGCATTTTGAGTATACTCTATAAAAGGCGTAGCATCTGAAGCAATAAAATATTCTCCTTCCCCCACCCCGATAGCCAGTGGGCTACCTAGACGCGCCACTACGATCTCATCTGGCTTATTTCTGTCTATAACCGCAATTGCATAAGCGCCTACCGTCTGGTTAAGCGCTATTTGAACCGCTTTACCAAGCTTCACACCTTCATTTTTCTTTACATCTTCTATAAGGTTCACAAGAACCTCTGTATCTGTATCTGATGTAAAAGTGTAACCGCGTTTTATAAGTTCTTTCTTTATAGCATCGTAATTCTCGATTATACCGTTATGTATAATTACAAGATCACCACTATTAGATTGGTGTGGATGAGCATTTAGATCATTAGGAATACCGTGAGTTGCCCAACGCGTATGACCTATACCAATATTTCCTTTTGTAGAAATTTCGGTTATTGCTTTTTGCTCCAGGTCTTCAACCTTTCCTTTTGTTTTACACAAGTTTATATTTTCACCATCAAAAAGTGCGATTCCCGCGCTATCATAACCTCTGTATTCCAGACGTTGTAATCCTTTAAGAATTATAGGATATGCTTCCCTGTGACCTATATAACCAACAATACCACACATAAAAAACTAGTTTGAAGATGAGCTAGTATAGTAAATATTCAGTTTAACCTGTTTACTTTCATCTGCACCTTGATTCCCGTAAAGAATTGTTCCTTTCTGAGACAAAATAGAACCAAAAGGCACTCTGTTAGGTTTATCTTCAGAAGAAGTACCCTCAATTGAGCCAGTAGAAGTTAAACCTACATTCTGACTTACTACAAGACCAAGCTTTGTTGCCGGACTTTCGTTTGAAGAATTCAATAAAGACTTTAAATATTCAGTAATCCTGATCTTGTAGCTTATGCCCTTACCACTTGCATCTCTTGTTAACGGCCCAAGATGAGTAGTTATACCATCTGCTCCCGATGCTCCTGCAGTAGCTTCAAAAGTGTAATCAACAAGCGGCTGATTTGTATCTAAATTATAAATATAAAGACGCTCAGGTTCGTCATAGTTCTGACCTCCCAATGCACTTATCTTAGATTGATCAACGTAAAATGTAATATTAGCCTCCCTGATTAACCAGGTACTATCTCTTAAAGTTTCTAAACCTTCAGGGATACCATCATTATTATCATCAGGACCAAAAAGATCTATTACAGCCATACTACCCTGACCTCCTTTTAAATATAAATTTTCATCCCCATTTTCCATATCAGGAGTTCCTACAGCATCGGCGATCTGAGGCTTGAAAGAATTATCAAGTCCTGTTAATGATATCGTGCGCAGACCACCTGACTCTGATGTTGAGTACAACTGCAAATCAAGTGTTCCACTAGTGGTAGGCTCATTAGTACCATATCTGTAATACAGAGTAATCTTGGTCCCACTCAAGTTATAAAGGAAGTAAGAACCTTTATTATTAGCAAGCGGTTGAACCTTGAAATAAATTCCTCTGAAATAATTTTTAAAATTATTATCATTAAAAAGTACGTTATCTCCGCCTTTATCAATAATTGCCTGTTTCCAGTATTCTGTTCCTAATGAAAGGCGCAAAGCTGGCTCTGTGTACGTTATAACAGCACTTTGATCTTCTGCATCTGCAGCAGCCGGTAAATCTGTTCGTACGGGTTTGTTTGATGGCACAAAATTCTCAGCAGCAAACAAAGAATCACCTTCTATACCCTGAAAATCGCTCATTTGGTTAGAATAATAGATCGCTCTGTCTTCAAAATCAGGAGGTGTGTTATCCCCTAAAAAGTAATTTGAGCGATATGCTATTAAATTCATAGGAGTGTCACCATATACAGAATCCAGTGTATATACAGTATTCCCTTCTGCGTCGATACTAGAAGTACTAAAATAGGGCATGCTAAAAATGACGCTATCAAGAACCACATTATCACCAAACACAGGATTACTTCTTGACAAAACAACCTGGCTTAGCGAAGAAGCGGTTGTAGTACCATAAACAGGATCATCATAAATCCCTAGAGATCCCAGAGATGTGCCATTTGTCTGCACCCCTAAAGTATCAAAAAACCTTTTTGTATAAGTAGTGACAGGCAATGAAAGACTATCAGATTTAAAATTTGTGCTATCAACTATATTGCTTCCCAGAGGTTGAAAATCATTCTCGCAGGATAATATAAGTGTAAAAACAAATAGCACAGCTACCGTCCTTAAGATTAAGGTTGTAAATTTCATTCGTATAATATTAGTCAAGGACTTTTGTAGTGTAGAATTCTTCGTAGGCTTGTGCAAACTCCTCTTTCTTCTTAAAAGGGAGAACAGGTATCTTGGTAGTATTTAAATATTTTACCAGATCTTCACTTAGCTCTGCAGATCCTACTATTGCAGCATCAGAATTTTTAATCGCAACTTTCATTAGATTCTCATAAGAAGGAGATTCTAACTCTGCGATATCTTTTTTATCCACCCCATCAAAAGCAATTTTATCAATCATTTGCTCATTTAACGTGCCTTCGTAGCCAGAATTGTATACAGATGTAACAATCTTACTTTTCTTAAATAATGGCTCACTAGCATAATAAACCTTTAGGTAAAGAGGGAGTAATGATGCTAACCAACCGTGCACATGTATTATATCTGGAGCCCAATTAAGTTTCTTTACAGTTTCTACCACCCCTTTTGCAAAGAATATTGCGCGCTCATCATTATCTGCAAAGAGCTTACCATCTTCATCTGTAAAAGTGGCCTTACGCTTAAAATACTCTTCATTATCGATAAAATAAACCTGAATACGTTCTTTAGGGATAGAGGCAACCTTTATAATTAAAGGCATGTCAAAATCATTGATAACGAGGTTCATTCCAGATAGACGTATAACTTCATGAAGCTGATGCCGTCTTTCATTAATATTGCCGTATCTGGGCATGAAGATCCGGATTTGACCTCCTTTGCTGTTTACCATTTGAGGGGCATCAAATGACATCGAGGCGATTTCGGTTTCCGGTAAATAAGGTATAACTTCAGATGATACGTACAATATCCTCTTATCTTTCATAGAGTAATTCTTAATTGCTATTATGGCTAAAAAACACGCAAAATTACGAAAATTTATGCAGATTGCCAGTAAAATACTAATTTTGCGCCCTGTTAATTTTTACCCTAATGGCCGTATTTACTAAAAGACATGAAATATCAGCTGCTGTTGCAAACCTTAAAAATTCTGGTAATTCAGTCGGTTTTGTTCCCACTATGGGCGCTTTACACTCCGGCCACGCCAGCCTTATAGAATTTGCATTAAAGCAGGTTGATAAAGTAGTGGTGAGCATTTATGTGAATCCTACTCAATTTAATAACTCAGGAGATCTTGATGCTTATCCTCGTGATCTTGACTCTGATGTTCTCTTTTTAGAGCCTTTCGGCGAAAAGATAATCATTTACGCTCCAGACTCAGATCAGGTTTATGGCGAGAATGTAAAATCATTTGACTACAATTTTGGTGGACTAGAAAATGAAATGGAAGGCAAATTTCGTCCCGGCCATTTTGAAGGTGTAGGTACAGTATTAAAATTGTTATTTGAAAGTGTAAATCCCGACAAAGCTTTCTTTGGGGAAAAAGATTTTCAACAATTACAAATAGTTCGTAAACTGGCAGAATTAGAAAAACTTCCGGTTGAGATAATAGGTGTGCCTGTTCACAGAGCAGAAGATGGCCTTGCCGAAAGTTCAAGAAACAGAAGATTAAATGCAGCACAGAGAGCAGCAGCTCCTTTTATATACAAGGTGTTGCAACAGGTAAATAAAGATTTTCAGCATAAAAGCATAGAACACATTAACCACTGGGTTGCAGATGCTTTTAAAGATCAACCAGAGCTCGAGCTTGAATATTTTGAAATTACAGATTCTAAAACCTTAAAAACCGCCAAAAAACCATCTAAAAACGACAATTATCGTGCATTTATCGCAGTTTTTGCGGGAGAAATACGACTAATAGACAATATTCCCCTAATCTAATACCTAACTTTGCACTATGTTAGTCAATGTTGTAAAATCAAAAATTCACCGCGTTCAGGTTACTGGCGCAGAACTTCATTATATAGGAAGTATCACCATAGATGAAGATCTTATGGATGCTGCAAATATTATAGAAGGCGAGCGCGTACAGATCGTAAATGTAACAAATGGCGAGCGCTTAGAGACGTATGCTATCCCAGGCCCAAGAGCCAGTGGCGAACTTACGCTTAACGGTGCTGCGGCAAGAAAAGTGGCAAAAGGCGATATACTTATTCTTATTGTCTATGCTTTTATGAGCGAGGAAGAAGCAAGAAAATTTAAGCCTACTCTTGTTTTTCCTAATGAAAATAATCTTCTAAAATAGGTTGACTAAAAAGAGATTCATAAAGATTCTAAAAACAATCATTCCTTTAGGGTTAGGTGTTTTTTTAATCTGGTATTCTTTGAACAGCGCTACAGCAGAACAAAGACAAATTCTCTGGCAAAATATAAAAGCCGCAGATACTAAGTATATTTGGTTATCCCTCTTTTTTGGTATTACCAGTCATTTATCGCGTGCTTATCGCTGGAAGTTCCTGTTAAAACCCTTGGGCTATAATCCCGCTTTTGCAAATAGATTTATGGCAGTAATGGTCGCTTACCTGGCAAACTTGGGCATCCCCAGATCTGGCGAAGTCTTACGTGGCGCTACGCTAACCACTTATGAAAAGATCCCTTTTGAAAAAGCCTTTGGCACTGTAATTTCAGAGCGTATCGCAGATTTTATAATGCTCATGCTGGTAGTGGGAGTAGCAATTATTTTGCAAAGCGAAAATTTACTCAGCTACCTAGATTCCAGAAATATCAATCCGCTTTTTACAGGAGCTGTTCTGGTTGTGCTCATTTTACTTCTTTTGATTTTTTTAAAGATCATACAACGCTCGACCCATAAATTCATAATTAAATTACGCGATTTCCTTAACGGACTTCTTGAAGGCATGCGCAGCATTCTTCACATGCAAAACAAAGTAGCTTTTATTTTTCATACTGTCTTCATCTGGGTAATGTATGTGCTTATGTTCTGGGTGATTAAATTCACCATACCAGAAATTGCCGAAGCTTCTTTTAGTATTATAATGGCTGCTTTTGTGGTAGGTTCTTTTTCTATTTCTGCTACAAATGGCGGCATTGGCGTATACCCCATAGCCATAGGCGCATTTCTTGTTTTTTTCGGCTTTAGCAAAGAAGGAAGTGAGGCATTTGGCTGGATAGTCTGGGGCTCACAAACGGCTCTTGTAATTGTTGTAGGTGCTCTTTCATTTTTATTTCTTCCTGTTTTCAACAGAAGAAAAAATGGTTAACTTGGGACTTTCTAAAAAAGCCCCAAATGAAAAAACAACTATTAATGCTGTTTGTCCTTGCGACAAGCAGTCTTCTCGCACAGGTTCAATACAAAGAAATTGAATCTTCAAAATTAAGTGAAACTCGTAAACTCAAAATCCAGTTACCCCGCAATTACGACAGTAATAAAGACCACTCCTACCCTGTAATCCTGGTTTTTGACGCTGATTATCTATTTGAACCGGTGGCCGGCAATGTAGATTATTTTAGTTATTGGGAAGATATGCCTCAGGCTCTTGTTGTAGGCATTATGCAAAGTGATCGAGAGGCAGATTCATATTACGATTCTAATTCGCTGCCGGCAGAAAGCGGTGCAGATTTCTTCGAATTTATTGGTATGGAATTGTTCCCCTGGCTGGCAAATAATTACAGGATCACAAACTTTAACATCGCGGTAGGTCACGATCTCACAGCTAATTTTGCAAATAATTATTTACTGAAGAAACCCGCACTTTTTCAGGGATATATCTCTATTAGTCCAGATTTTGCACCACAGATGAAAAGCAGACTTTCTTCAATTTTATCAAATACAGAAGAACCTGTTTTTTACTATCAGGCCACAGGAACCGAAGATATTAAGCCTCTTAGAGACGATATTCTTGCCCTTGACACCGATTTTAAACAAATTAAAAACCCTAATTTTAAATATTATTTTGACGATTTTGATGGCGCAACGCATTATACCCTTGCAGCACGTGCAATACCTAAAGCTCTAGAAGAACTTTTTGCCACCTACAGACCTATTAGTCAGAAAGAATTTAAAGAAGTTATTCTTAAACTCGATGAGACATCTGCTTATGATTATCTGGTAGAGAAGTATGCAACAATAGAATCTTTATACGGTTTAAAAACCCAAATAAGGATAAATGATTTCATAGCCGTCGCAGCTGCATTAGAAAAAAAACAAGATGCAGAAGCTCTGGAAAATCTAGGCAAACTGGCTAATAAGGAATATCCTAAAACCATGATGGGTAATTATTATTTGGCGAGATCTTATGAGATTGACGGCGAACCCAAAAAAGCAATGCGCACCTATCAAAATTCGTTAATGCTAAAAGAAGAAGGAAACATAAACAAAGATCTTATGATAAGCAGAGCAGATAAGATCAAAGAAGATTTTGGATATTAATGGCGAAAACAAAAACAACATTTTACTGCCAGAATTGCGGTGCTCAATTTGCTAAGTGGCAAGGGCAATGCACATCCTGCAAAGAATGGAACACCATTGCCGAAGAGGTAATACAAACTGAAGAAAAGAAAACCTGGAAACAGTCTGCAGAACCATCTGCTAAACGCGCGGCAAAACCTCAAAAGATAACTGAAATATCTACAACGGCAGAGGCCCGAATGAACACTAAGAACGACGAACTTAACCGCGTGCTTGGTGGCGGTCTTGTGCCTGGATCATTGACGCTACTGGGCGGTGAGCCGGGAATAGGGAAGTCAACTTTAATGCTACAAATAGCACTGAGCCTACCGTATCAAACGCTTTATGTATCTGGTGAAGAAAGCGCCCAGCAGATAAAAATGCGGGCAGAACGCATTAATCCTAACGCAGAAAATTGCCTCATTCTCACCGAAACCAAAACGCAAAACATCTTTAAACAGATAGAAGCGGTAGAACCTGACATTGTTATTATAGACTCTATACAAACGTTGCATAGCGATTATATAGAAAGCAGCGCGGGGAGCATTTCGCAGATTCGCGAAACCACTAGCGAACTTATAAAATTTGCTAAGGAAACTGCGACTCCGGTTATTTTAATTGGTCATATTACTAAAGATGGCAATATCGCGGGCCCGAAAATATTGGAGCATATGGTAGATACCGTACTTCAGTTTGAGGGTGATCGCAATCATGTCTACCGTATTTTACGTGCACATAAGAACCGCTTTGGTTCTACCAATGAACTTGGAATTTACGAGATGCAGGGCAGCGGCTTACGCGAAGTTTCAAATCCGTCTGAGATTTTAATTTCGAAGAATGATGAAGACCTTAGCGGGACTGCTATAGCCGCCACCTTAGAAGGTATGCGCCCGTTGATGATAGAAATACAAGCTCTTGTGAGCACAGCTGTTTACGGCACGCCGCAGCGTAGCGCGACGGGTTATAATGCGAAGCGGCTTAATATGATATTGGCTGTTCTTGAGAAAAGAGCAGGTTTTCGCTTGGGAGCGAAAGATGTATTTTTAAATATCACTGGCGGAATTTCAGTAGATGATCCCGCCATAGACCTTGCTGTTGTTGCCGCTATATTATCGAGTAATGAAGATATCGCAGTAGCGAAAGATATCTGCTTTGCGGCAGAGATAGGTTTAGCAGGAGAAATACGCCCCATCCCAAGAGTAGAACAGCGTATTCTGGAAGCTGAGAAGTTAGGTTTCGGAACAATTATGGTTTCAAAATATTGCAAAATTCCAAAACAGAATTTCGTCATAAACATCATAAAAGTGGCAAAAATGAATGATGTTGTAGAGTATTTATTTGGTTAACCACAACCTGCAAGGTTTTATCAACCTTGTAGGTTTAACTTCACGCAACTGTATCAAGACCTACAAGGAGGTTTTACGTAGAAAACAACACCTTGCAGGTCTAGACACGAAACGGCAAAATTTGATTTTAGTTTTAAAATACTGCAAAATCCAAAAAGAACCTGCAAGGTTTTTATCAACCTTGTAGGTTTAGCATTATCCAAATCTAAGAAGACCTACAAGGAGGCTTGCTTATCAGCAAGCAACACCTTGCAAGTCCAAATATTTTGGAAGCAGGAAAACCTGTAGATATTACCTACAACCAAAAAACCACCTCAAAAAGGTGGTTTTTTACCATAATAAGCCGTTTTTTTCTCTAATAAAATTTCAGGTGAGATTAGTCTTTTAATGAAGCCGCCATATACTCACGATTCATCAAGGCCATATTCTCAAGTGAAATACCTTTAGGGCATTCTACTTCACAGGCACCTGTATTTGTACAGTTACCAAAACCTTCAAGATCCATTTGTCGTACCATATTAAGCACTCGTGTATCTGCTTCTACTTTCCCTTGTGGTAATTTTGCCAATTGTGCAATTTTAGCCGAAGTGAATAACATGGCGCTTGCATTTTTACAAGCCGCCACACAAGCACCACAACCTATACACGTAGCCGCGTAGAAAGATTCATCTGCTTTTTCTTTTTGTACAGGAATGGCATTTGCATCAATTGTATTACCAGAAGTGTTGACAGAAACGTAACCACCAGCCTGCTGAATACGATCAAATGCAGATCGATCTACGATTAGATCTTTCACAACCGGAAAAGCCTTAGCACGGAATGGCTCTATAACAATAGTATCACCATCTTTAAACTTACGCATGTGTAACTGGCAAGTTGTAGTAAGACGATCTGGCCCGTGAGGTTCACCATTTATCTGTAGATTACAGCTACCGCAAATACCTTCACGGCAATCATGATCAAAAACAACGGGTTCTTCACCTTTATCATTCAGGTTCTCGTTAAGAACATCAAGCATCTCAAGGAAAGACATATCTCCATCAATACCATCAATCTGGTAATCAACAATTTTTCCTTTTGATTTGGCATCTTTTTGACGCCATATTTTAAGTGTAAGTTTCATTCTATGAATGTTTTAATCATACTTTTTACAAAGCACTTCTATTTAAAAAATAGTTTTTTATAAGTTATTTTGTTACTAGTTATTCTGTCTTTTTACGTTTAAGATACTTAATATATCCATTAAGAATTAAAAGTGTTTTACCGTAAATACCTCTAAACTCTTCTGCGGTCTCAGGTGAAATATATCCTTCATCACGTGCAATAATAACATGATCTAAAGTTTCAAAAAGCGAACCTCTTGCCATTCTACAGAATTGAATATTCTCCTGAAAATGAAATCTTCCAAAACCCTCAGCCACATTGTTTCCTATAGACCTTGAAGAACGTATTATTTGACTTTGTAAACTATATTTTTCCTTTTCTGGAAACGTTGGGACTATTACATCTTTTACAAAATTTCTAAGTATCCTTGCCTCTTGCCAGCAACTCAACTCCTCAAAAGATTGTAAATTTCCCATTTACATTAAATCAAAATTTCAATAACCAATAACTTATTAACTCAATAATCTATTTATAACTTCTTGTTTTAACCTCAATATTTTCAAAAGTGAGGTTTTCTTTATGCAACTGTGCGGCTCTTGGGTCGCCCATATATTCCCATGCTGAAACGAATGTGAAATTCTCATCGTCCCTAAGGGCTTCTCCTTCTTCAGTTTGATATTCTTCTCTAAAGTGACCCCCGCATGATTCATTTCGCGTAAGCGCATCTTTAGCAAAAAGCTCTCCCAGTTCAAGAAAATCGGCTACACGACCTGCTTTTTCCAATTCCTGATTAAAACTGTCTTCAGTTCCCGGCACACGTACATTTTCCCAGAAATCTTTACGCAACTCAGCAATTTCATCCATTGCGCTCTGCAAATCTACTGCATTACGGGCCATACCACATTTGTTCCACATGATCTTACCTAATTTCTTGTGGTAATGATCTACAGAATGCTTTCCGCTTGCATTCATTAATTTGCTTATACGATCACGCACATCTTTTTCAGCTTGATCAAACTCGGCAGATTCTGTAGAGATCGCTCCTGTACGAATATCTTGTGAAAGATAATCTCCTATTGTATAAGGAAGCACAAAATAACCATCTGCAAGTCCCTGCATCAACGCCGAAGCCCCCAGTCGGTTTGCACCGTGATCTGAGAAGTTGGCTTCGCCGGCAGCGTAGCAACCCGGGATTGTAGTTTGTAAATTATAATCTACCCATAGACCGCCCATTGTATAATGCACAGCAGGATAGATCATCATAGGCGTTTTGTACGGATTTTGATCTACGATCTTCTCATACATCTGAAACAGGTTACCGTATTTGGCTTCTATTTCAGCTTCTCCTAATGCTCTTATTTCGGCATCAGTAGCATCTTTTATACCAGAACTTAGGGCTTTCTCTTTTCCGTAACGCATGAAAGCCGCACTAAAGTCAAGATAAACAGCCTCACCTGTCTTATTAACCCCATAACCCGCATCGCAACGCTCTTTAGCAGCTCTTGAAGCTACATCACGAGGCACAAGGTTACCAAAGGCAGGATAGCGACGCTCTAGGTAATAATCACGATCTTCCTCTTTAAGATCTGTAGGTTTTAATTTGCCTTCACGAATGGCAACAGCATCTTCTTTTTTCTTTGGCACCCAAATACGACCATCATTACGCAATGACTCTGACATCAGCGTTAATTTTGATTGATGATCTCCGGAAATCGGAATACATGTTGGGTGAATTTGTGTAAAACAAGGATTTGCAAAATATGCTCCTCTACGGTGGGCTCTCCAAGCTGCCATCACATTACTTCCCATCGCATTTGTAGAAAGGAAGAATACATTACCATAACCTCCTGAAGCGATAACCACGGCGTGTGCAGCATGTCTTTCTATCTCACCGGTTACAAGATCACGAGCAATAATACCTCTCGCTTTACCATCTACAAGCACAAGATCGAGCATCTCATGACGATTGTACGCTTTTATTTTACCACGATTTATCTGGCGGTTCATCGCTGCATAAGCACCAAGTAAAAGCTGTTGACCGGTTTGTCCTTTAGCATAGAAAGTACGTGAAACCAAAACCCCACCAAAGGAGCGGTTATCAAGCATACCCCCATATTCACGTGCAAAGGGAACACCCTGAGCAACACACTGGTCAATTATGTTTGAAGAAACCTCAGCCAGGCGATATACATTCTCTTCTCTTGAGCGATAATCGCCACCTTTTACAGTGTCGTAAAAAAGACGGTAAACAGAGTCACCATCTCCCTGATAGTTCTTTGCTGCGTTAATTCCGCCCTGAGCGGCAATAGAATGCGCTCTACGTGGAGAATCCTGGTAGCAAAATGTTTTAACGTTGTAGCCCAACTCAGCAAGAGTAGCCGCTGCGCTACCACCGGCAAGACCAGTACCAATAACGATAACATCAATATTACGTTTGTTGGCAGGGTTTACCAGATTAATATGATTTTTATGATTGACCCACTTATCTGCAAGTGGTCCTTCAGGAACTTTAGAATCTAGTACTGACATAGTCTAGTTATTTAAAAAATGGTACAAGGCGATGAAAACGAAACCTAACGGAATCACAACAGCATAAACTTTAGCAAACTTTCTTAGCGCCTTTGCATATTTATTATTAAATCCTACCGACTGGAAGGATGATACAAACCCGTGATACAGGTGTAAAGCCAGAAACACAAAAGAAAGCACATATAACGCAACGCGTACCGGGCTTTCAAATTTTGCGGTCATCTCACCATAATAACGCATAGGGTCTTTAGGGTGAGACTCAACATATTTGTGCACGATCTCAGGAAACCAGAAATCATAAAAGTGAAGTCCCAGAAAAGCTAGAACCACAAGTCCGGAAAATAGCATATTTCTGCTTACCCATTTTGAATTACGGTTACCTTTAAAACTCACATACTTTACCGCACGAGCACTGCGATTGCGATACTCAAGAATAAAACCTAGCACAAAATGAAAAATCACACCAAAGATCAATATGGGTTGAAAAATCGCCTGTACGATAAAATTACTTCCCATAAAGTCTGAAAAGCTATTAAACGTATCTGGCCCCATTGTAGAGGTAATGTTGATTATAAAGTGCTGTGTTAAGAATAAAATCAGGAACAAGCCGGAAATTGACATCGCATACTTTCTGGCGATCGAAGAGGAAATAATTCCCATTTAAGAAGTATTTTTAATTAAGTGGATACAAAAATACACCGCAGAGCGGTCTTTAACAAACTTTGAGCCTGCTTTTGAAGGCTATTTAGAATAGATATAAAAACCGTATAAATTATCGCTCAAAAAGGGCGAAAAATCGGTCTCCAGAGCATAAAATCGCCGGCAATTATCCCTCCTCAGGACTAGGTATTTTCCGTTGCCCGCGTCTTGCCTCTTTTACCTCAAGCTCTGTCTGTGCAGATTTCCCGCCACTTGTTACCTTAATTACATATTTACCTGCCAGAAGGTAGAAATTGTCATTATCTGCTTTTTCTATTTTAATATCCTTTTCTTTCTCCAGGTCTTTCTTACCCTGTTCAGAAATAGTAAGATCATATTCTTTGTAATTGAAACCTTTATCAGCTTCAACATTTATGGTTTTCAATTCCTTCCCTTTTTCTGAAAGAACCTGTATAGTAGCTTTTCCCGTTAACGGACTGTAGAACGCAATTTTTACTTTTGGTTCATTTATAGAAGACCATTTACTGTAACTAACGCCCCAACGAGAAGAAAAATTAACCGGATCAATATCAAAAACCTGAAGATCACTTTTCTTATCGGCATCAAACTTCTGTAACGGCACCAAGTCTGCTATATAAATTGAGCGACCATGTGTACCCACTACAAGATCATTTTCTTTGGTCTGGACAACCACATCATGCACAGGAACTTTGGGTAAACCACCATCAAAAATCTGCCAGCTTGCTCCTTTATCCATACTTATGTAAATTCCATCATCTGTACCTACATATAAATAATCTTCTTTTACCGGATCTTCTACAATCACATTCACAGCAGCCAGCGGAATATTAGATGAAATATCCTTCCAGGTTGTGCCATAATCGTCGCTCATAAATACGTAAGGCGTAAAATTATCGTCGCGATAACCATTTAAAGTCACATAAACGCGCTCCTTTTTGTGTTGTGATGCCACAACCCTGCTTACCCAAAGATCTTGTGGTAATTTTTGTGAAATTTCGCTCCAGCTGCCCCCGGTATCTTTTGTTAGATAAACTAAACCATCATCGCTACCGGTGTAGATCAAACCAAATTGAAAAGGCGATTCACTTACTGTTGTTAAAGTCCCAAAAGGCACATTTCCCTTTTTGCCGCCGGTGGTGATATCTGGCGAAATAGCAGTCCAGTCATCTCCCTGATTCATAGAGCGCATCAACTTATTTGCGCCCATATACAGAATATCCTGGTTATGCGGCGAAAGCAGAATAGGTGTTTGCCAGTTAAAACGGTAAGGTGATTCTCCCAAAGAATGTGAAGGTCGTACAAAATTGCGTTCCCCGGTTTTTACATTTACCCGACTGTAATAACCAAATTGTGAACCAGCGTAAACAATATGAGGATTGCGCCTGTCTATTTCTACCTGCATGCCGTCGCCGCCACTTATCGATTTATAGGGATATTGCCCTTCGGCTTCCCATTCTTTTGAATATTCATACGTGTGCGGGCCCATCCAGGTGCCGTTATCCTGCAAACCGCCATACACATTATACGGCTCCTGATAATCAACATCTATAGCATAAAATTGACCCAATGGCATTGAGTTATTCTTTATCCAACTCTTGCCGGCATCGTACGAAATATTGAGTCCACCGTCGTTACCGTTTATCACGTGATCTGGCATTTTAGGATCAATCCATAAAACATGGTGATCTACATGTACATTGGGTTCATTGATGTACGTGAAAGTTTTACCGCCATCTTCAGATTTTACTAAAGGAACACCTACCAGATAAATCTCATTTTTATCCTGCGGATTTACAGATATTTCTGCGAAAACATAACCGTATGAGTAGAACAAGTCGTCAATATAACCTTCATGCGTTTTCTTCCAGGATTTACCGCCATCTTCAGTGAGGTAAACTTCTGCGCCTATAACTTCAGAATCCTCCTCTACAGCATTAATATCGGTCACAAATAGGTAAAAATCGGATGGTTTATATTCGTTTTTCTTCACCAGATCTTTCGCTTTTTTAGCATCATATTGATTGGGGAAACGATTAGATCTTAAATAATCATTCAGTTGCTCTTCGTCAAGATCTAGAAATTCTTTTTGCTTCATCAATTGAAAATCTTCCGACTTTAAAACATCTTTCTTTTTCTCTCCTTCTTCTTCTTTCTCTCTTCTAAACTGACTATCATGCACTGCATAAACCGTATTTTCATCAACCACCGCCAGACCTATACGCCCCACGCCTTCACCTTGCGGGAAACCATTTCCTGTAGTGATCAAATTCCAACTATCGCCACCATCAATAGATTTATAAATACCTGAAGCTTCACCAGAACCTTTAAAATCCCATGCTTTACGCTCACGCTCCCAAGCCGCAGCATACATAATTTCAGGATTTTCAGGAGCCGCTGCAAGGCTGATTATTCCCGTATTTTGGGCGATAAATAGGGTTTTTTGCCAGGTTTTTCCGCCATCTGTTGTTTTATAAATTCCGCGTTCAGCGTTATCAGAATATAAATGACCTAAAACTCCCACCACAACTTCGTCACTGTTTTCAGGATTGATCACGATGTCGCTAATGTGATGGCCATCTACCAGACCTGTATTTTCCCAGGTCTTGCCGCCGTCTGTGCTTTTTAGTAAACCTACACCGGCATATGAAGACCGCGAAGAAATAGTCTCGCCCGTCCCCACCCAGATCGTTCCGGTTTTCCAGTCAATTTCTATATCGCCTACATTTTGTGTGGGTGCACTATCAAAAACCGAAGTAAAGGTGATTCCGTTATTCTGCGTATGCCAGACTCCGCCGGTGGCATAACCCACATAAAAATCTGTGCTGTTTTCAGGATTTACCTCAACATCTACAACACGACCGCTCATGATTGTAGGGCCGATATTTTTAAAAGGTACATTCTTCACCAGAGATTGAGCCGCAAGATCTTGCTTTTGGCTAATCGCATTTTTTATTTCTTCGGCAGAAGAAGGAAGCGTATCATTAGCTATTTGTGAGAAACCTGAAAGTGTAGTAAAAGTAAAAAAAGCAAAAGTGGAAAGCCTGAGTAAATACTGTTTCATGATAGAATTATAAATAAAAAACCTTAGGCAAAGCCAAAAGGCATAAAATGATTTTTTTAGAAAAACCTCAACGTCTGACATCCTCTACGAGGGAATCTAAAAATAAAAATTTGTTAAAGAAACCTAAACAATTTAGAACTTGTTTAACAACTCTTAGAGCTTATCTTGTTAATTTTGGAAAAATTCAAATTTTGATGAAATACGACCTTATAAACCGAGAATTATTCATTAAAAACCGCAAAAATTTCATGGCTTTAATGAAGCCTGATAGTCTTGCCGTTTTTAATGCTAACGATATTTACCCTATTGGTGCAGATAGTACGATGCCTTTTCAGCAAAACCGCGATCTTTTTTACCTAAGCGGCGTTGATCAGGAAGAAACTATACTCGTTCTTTTTCCCGATGCTCCTAAACCTGAACACCGCGAGATTCTTTTTCTAAAAGAAACTAATGATCACATTGCCGTTTGGGAAGGTGAAAAACTTACCAAAGAAAAAGCACTTGAAGTTACCGGTGTAGAAACCGTTTACTGGCTTAAAGATTTTCATAAGATCTTTTATGAGATCATGACGCAAGCAGAAATCGTATACATTAATACTAACGAGCATTATCGTGCAAATGTTGAGACCGAAACTCGTGAAGCGCGTTTTAATAAATGGTTAAAAGAGACATATCCTGCGCATAGCGTTGCAAAGAGCAGCCCCATACTTCAGCGGCTGCGCTCTGTAAAAGATCAGATCGAGATCGACATCATGCAACAGGCATGTAACATTACAGAAAAAGGTTTTAAACGTGTGCTTCAGTTCACAAAACCCGGTGTTTGGGAATATGAGATAGAAGCAGAATTTATGCATGAGTTTTTGCGTAATCGCTCAAAAGGTTTTGCTTACACGCCTATAGTAGCTTCAGGCAACAATGCAAACGTGCTGCATTATGTGGTTAACAATTCACAGTGTAAAGCCGGCGAACTTATACTTCTTGATGTGGGCGCAGAATATGCAAACTATTCAAGCGATATGACGCGTACGATTCCCGTTTCAGGAAGGTTTACTGATCGTCAGAAAGATGTTTACAATGCGGTACTTCGCGTGAAAAAAGAAGCTACCAAAATGCTGAAACCCGGCGAACTCTGGGCGCCTTACCACGTAGAAGTAGGTAAATTGATGACTTCAGAATTAATAGGTCTTGGTTTGCTGGATAAAGCTGACGTTCAAAACGAAAGTAAAGAATGGCCGGCATACAAAAAATATTTCATGCACGGCACATCACATCACATTGGCCTGGATACACATGATTACGGATTGCTACACGAGCCTATGCAAGCTAACAACATTTTTACCGTAGAACCGGGAATTTATTTACCAGATGAAGGTTTTGGTATTCGCTTGGAAGATGATGTAGTAATTCAGGAAAGCGGTGAGCCTTTTAACCTGATGCGCAATATCCCACTTGAAGTGGAAGAAATTGAAGAATGGATGAATAAATAGTAGATTTATTTTAATATTTAAAACGGCTGCTTTTATAAAAAGGCAGCCGTTTTTTTGGTACGTTGTTTGAGAATGGAAAAATACATAAATCCTTCTCTGTTGTTTAAAAACGTAGTCAACATATTACTTTTTTCAATACTTTTTATTTGTTGTGATTCTTCCGATGAACAGGAAGAAGAAAAAAGTATATCTAATTCTATAATTCACTTCTCTCCTAAATATGAAGAATTTGAAGAGGAGAACCAAGTAAAAAAAATATATCTGGATTCCCTTAGCGACTTTAAAGAATTAATGACAAGAATGCATGAAACGGCCTGCGAGGGGTTATTATCAGGTTTGATCTTCTCAGACAAAAACCAGACTTATAAAGAAATAGGTTATGCCAGATGCCCTGATTTTAATGGTGTAGCTTGTTACATGCATTTACATATAATTGAGATTAGAAACGAGCAAATTGTAGAATACCCAAATAAAGAATCAATTGACCATTTAAAGACAAAATTGGATGAATTACAAAACCTGAATAATAATATAACTAATCAATGGCCTTTTTTTATTCATTACACAGCAGATCCTAATTTCCCTATCGCCAGAATAGAACAGGTTTTAAAAAGGATCATAAATGAGTTAGATAATATTACAGTGGCATCAAGCCAAAAAAACAAATATTTTCTACATTTTGATTTTCACTCAATGGTGGCACCACCTCCTCCTCCCATGCCTTTAGAATAAGCCACAAAAAACCACCTAAAAAAGGTGGTTTTTCGGCTTTTAATGGGTAAAAATCAGCTATTGATAAACCCGAATATAGTCAACCCAAAACTTCTCGGGAAAAATAGAATCATCTACCTCTGGACCGCCAAAGTTGCCGCCCACAGCCATATTCAACAAAAAATAAAACGGATGACGAAAAGGATATGTTTCATCATCTTTAACTTCTGGAGAGAATGTATAAACCTGCTTCTGGTCTATATAAAATGTAATGGCATTCTCATCCCAATCAATTTTATAGGTGTGAAAGTCATCTGTGATATTATCTACACCGGTTACTTTTGTATTTACAGAATTACCATGACTAGCCGGCGTGTGTAAGGTTGTATGTACGGTATCGGGTTGTCGCCCTACAAACTCCATTATATCTATCTCGCCACTTGCCGGCCATCCTACTTCACTAATATTGTCGCCCAGCATCCATATAGCCGGCCAGATACCATTACCACCGGGTACTTTTGCTCGTATTTCAAAAGTGCCGTATTTAAACTCGTGCTTATCTTTAGTATTGATCTTCCCGCTGTAATATTTATCGCCCACCTTATCTGCAGTAATGACGAGATTACCATCTTTTACTGTCACATAATCTTTATTGTAGATCTGTCGCTCATTATTACCCCAACCGCAAATATTAGGGCAACCGTCGCCGGTCTCGTAACTCCAGTTATCCATATTGAGCGATGAGCCATCAAAATTCTCTTCCCAAACCAGTGCTTTCTCCTGCGCTAAAAGCGAAAGTGGAACAGCGGCTAAAACAAATATGCTAAGTAGTTTTTTCATATTAATTGTATTGAAATTGGCTTTCTTGTACATCTACAGAATTACCACCAATGAAGACCTTAAAATCTCCGGGCTCGGCTTCCCATATTTTATTTTTAGTGAAAAAGGAAATCAATTTTTCATCTATGGTAAAAGATACGGTTTTTGTTTCTCCGGCTTCCAGGTGAATCTTTTTAAAACCTTTTAATTCTTTAATGGGTCGTGTAATGCTGCCTACCAGATCACGCAGGTACAATTGTACAACCTCATCACCGGCAACACTTCCGGTGTTTTTTACTTCTACAGAAGCGGTTATTTTTTCGCCTTGAGCTAAAGAATCCTTATCTAATTTTATATCGCCATATTCAAAATCTGAAAAGCTCAATCCAAAACCAAAAGGATACAGCGCATCGCGACGTAAATCTTCATAATGCGACCAAGTCACCTGCGCACCGCCTTCTGGCCTGCCTGTACTTTTTTGATTGTAATACAGCGGTTCCTGACCCACGTTGCGCGGAAAAGAAACCGGTAATTTACCTGACGGATTATAATTACCAAAAAGCACATCTGCTACTGCGTTACCGTGCTGGGAACCTAAAAACCAACTCTCAACTATCCCTTTTACCTGCTCATTATGCGCAGACAAATCCATTGGGCGACCGTTCATCAAAACCAGAACTACATTTGAATTTGCAGCGCTAACAGCGTTTATCAAAGCATCCTGAACGCCGGCAAAACCAAGGTCTGTCTGGCTGCGGCCTTCACCAGTTTGAAAAGCATCTTCACCCACAACAAGCAGCACAACATCTGCCGCTTTTGCTATTGAAACAGCTTCTTTAAACCCGGAAGTGTCTTGCTCATTAAAAGTCATGGGGTCTAGAAATGCACGTTTACCGGTTGAAAGTTTTGCACCTTCGGCATAGGTGATCTTTGTGCCTTTGGGAGCGCGATCTTTAATACCTTCTAAAACCGAAACAGCAGAATTAGCCGTCGCCTGAGCACGCCAGTTTCCTAACGGGGAATCTTTATCGTTTGCCAGCGGACCGATAACTGCAATATTTTTCGCGGAAGCAGAAAATGGCAGTAATTTATCCTGATTTTTAAGCAAAACAATCGATTTTTGAGCAGCTTCAAGAGCTACTTGCTGGTTTGCCTGAGAATACATCTCACTTTTTTCTACTTCTTCGTCGCAGTATTTATAAGGATCATCAAAAAGACCGAGTCTAAATTTCACCCGCAAAATGCGACGCACGGCATCATCTACCAGTTTTTCATCTACTTTACCCGATTTTACCAGTTTTTCAAGCGATTTTTCATAAGCGCCACCTTCCATATCCATATCGCTGCCGGCTTCTACCGCCAGATAAGCAGCTTCTTCTTTATCTTTTGCAACACCATGCGGAATCAACTCTGCTATAGAACCCCAGTCTGAAACCACAAAACCATCGTAACCCCATTTATCTTTTAAAATATCGCGCTGCAAATATGCATTTGCTGTCGCCGGCACACCATCTATCTCATTAAAAGAGTTCATAAAAGTTGCAACACCGGCATCTGCAGCGGCTTTAAATGGAGGGAGAATGGTATTATTGAGTTCGTAAACACCCACATTTACCGTGTTGTAATCTCTTCCTGCTTCCGCGAAACCGTAGCCTGCAAAGTGTTTGGCGCAAGCCGCAATTGTATTAGCTGCAGAAAGATCATCTCCCTGAAAACCCTCTATACGGGCAACTGCAATTTTTGAATTAAGAAATGGATCTTCGCCTGCACCTTCCATAATGCGACCCCAGCGTGCGTCACGAGAAACATCCATCATAGGAGCAAAGGTCCAGTTTACACCTGCAGCAGCAGTCTCATGCGCGGCAACCTGAGCAGTTCTTTTCATAAGGTCGAGATCCCAACTTGCGCTTTCACCCAGCGGAACGGGAAATATTGTTTTATACCCATGAATAACGTCATACCCAAAGATCAAGGGAATCTTGATACGAGAATTTTCCATATTAATGCGTTGCGCTTCCCGCGTCGCATTAACAGAAAGCACATTAAGCATAGAACCTACAAGTCCATTTTTTAAGCGCTCCAGTCGTTGTTGATTATCGGCTCCCGTTGCAGGACCTGTAACATCCCAGCTTCCGTTGTATTGAACCATCTGCCCTACCTTTTCTTCTAAGGTCATTAATGAAAGGACAGAATCTACTTTTTGCTCAATTTTTACCGATTTTTGTGTCTTTTGAGCCGTTTTTTGAGAGATCTCCTGCCCAAAGGTGGCTGAAACCATTAGCACAGCGCAAATAAATAAGTAATCTTTTTTCATGGTCTATTTATAAAGAAAAAGGCAGGCTTTTCAGCCCGCCTTTGATCATATTTATTGATAAACTCTTACATAATCAACTTCCATAGCACTCTGCTGAAATGCCGGGTCAACAGCACCGCCAAATGTGCCTCCCATCGCGACATTTAAAATCATAAAGAAAGTGTGATTAAAAGGTACCGCCGGACTGTTAGTAAACTCTTTGAAAATTTCGCCATTTATGGCAAACAAAATATGCTCTGCAGTCCATTCTACGGTGTAAGTATGAAATTCTCCAGACGCATTTTCTAAAGTAGTAGAACTTGTATCGCCATTACCACCGGAATGATCTGGATAATGTAATGTGCCGTGAACTATGTCTGGCTCATTGCCTTTATATTCCATAATATCAACCTCACCGGTTGCCGGCCAGCCTACTTCTGTATAATTACCACCCAGCATCCAGATAGCCGGCCATGTGCCGCCACCTTCTGGTAATTTTGCACGAACATCTACACGCCCGTACTTGAACTCATAATTATCTTTTGTATTGATACGCGCTGAAGAATAATCAAAGCCATTAATCGCTTCTTTTGTAGCGGTAATCTTTAGAATCCCATCAGAAACCTCTGTATTAGTATCTGTATAATACTCTAACTCCTGGTTGCCCCAGCCGTTGTTGTTTCCTATTTCGTAATTCCAAATAGAAGTATCTAATGAATCACCGTCAAACTCATCAGACCATGCTAAATCTTCAAACTCGCTGGTAAGCATGTTACCACCGCTATTACCGCCACCACCGCCACCGGCAGGGTCTGTAGTAAATTTAAGATACCATGCAAGATCTGGGTTTGAGCCCGGTATAGCACGCAACATCATATAATCGTCTTGTATTTCTACTACTTCGTAGGTACCCGTGCCAATATAATAACTCATAAAGCCATCATCTGCGATAATTATCTGCGTTCCTGTAGTTGCTCCTTCGGCATAAACAGAATTTGTAGCCGGCGCAAGATTAACAAACTTGTCTCCAGATACATCATATCCTAAACATTGGTCTGCATCACCGCCGCCACCGCCTACACTTAGAAAGTCAACGTTAAAAAATGAAGCTCCCTGATTGTCGTAGTTAAAAACAATATTGTTAGCCGCATTTAAACTAAATGTTATCGCGTCATTATAGAAACAACCTTCACCTTCTTTTTCAAAAGGTGCGGCCGCATAATAATCTGGCGTTCCCGTCCCTACAGGACCCACACCAAGATGCGCAGGCAATGCTGCCGCTACATACCAGGTTTTACTTGCCCCTCCTGTAAGAAGTTGCTTAGTTGCAGGATCATCAAATGCACTAAAGACTGTCACCTCTGTTGTAGCGGTGGTTTGAGAACCTCCCGCTCCGGAAGCTATAACTGTTACAACATAACTATTTACACCGGGCTGCGCGAATACATGTTCTGCATTGCCAGTGCTCATCATAGTGCTATTATCACCAAAAAGGTATTTATATCCTGTCGCATTGTCTGCGCTTGCGCTGAAAGTCACCATACCACTACCATCGCCATATGGGTTATCATCTGATACGTTTGCCACGGTAGCCGTAACAGTAAGGTTAGCAGGTGCCGTTATCTCGCCAAATGCCTGATCGTCATCCTGGCAACTGATTACCACAATAGCGAACATTACATAGATCATTTTTTTTATCGTATTCATCCTCATCACTTTTTAATTCTTAATTGTGGAAATAGACGTTTTTAATATAAACCGTATTCGATCCTGCAGGATTAGCCGAATATATAAGCTGTGCAATATGAGCTCTTGTAATCAGGTTTGTAAAATCTGAAAGCGGAATATCAAGATTTACCCATGTACCTTGCTCTGGCGCGGTAAACTCTATTTCATGCTCAACATCATCACCGCCCCCATCATAAACTCCGTTAGCTCCAAAGTCTACTAACTTTACTCGGAATGCCGTAAAATCATCTGAATACACTTCAGTATGAAAATAAGTCATCTCACTAGCTTCTACTGTAGGCTGAGTAGTTTCTATACCCACATAATTGAGATTTGAATATTTCTTTACAGTAGAACCATCAAAAGTGGTTTCTTCATAATCTGCAGCAGACCATTCTGTACGCCATGTATCAACTGGTACATCTGTATAATCTTCACTAAAAAGCGAAACGGTTTCTACGTCACCGTCTCCTATTTTGACATCATCAAAATAATAATTGGTATCTGTACCCGAAGTACCATAATCCATAAACACAACCATACGCTGATAGGTTTGCGTAACATCAACTCCTGTATAATTAAAAGTAACTGTTTCCCAAGCCTCTGTTTTAGTAGTGGTTGTGGTTGCCTCTGTGGCTATATTACCGTCTGCCGGATTTTCAAATTTTAGAATTATAGGAATATTAGGACGTGAAGACCATACTTTCATGCTTATACTCTCGCCTAAAGTGAAGTCTACTTTTCTATCTAAGTCAATAAACGCTCCAGCCCAGGTTTCAGAACCATTAGATTTGAAAAGCTGAGCAACAGTGGCACTCATATTTCCCTCTTCTAAATGTGGATTAGCTACTACAGTTGTAGGGGAGCCACCAAATTCTGTAAAAGCATAATTCTCTATTCCTTTTTCAAATGTTACCGGAAGTTCTATTACAGTAGGACTTTCAAGACGAATATTATCAAAATAATACGTTTCGCCTGTTCCAGGGATATTGAAGTTAAAGAACAACGTCAAAACACTATATGTTTGAGTGTCATCTACGGCAGACATGTCAAAATATAAAGTCTCCCATTCATTAGCTGCAGTGGTCGTAGTCGTAGATTCTACAAAGACTGTATTGTCACCCGCTTTTTCAACTTTAAAGAGAACAGGAACATCTGCTGCCGGAGAATAAACATCAATCGCAAGGTATTTTTTGCTGCTGAAATCTATATTTTCATTGAGTGTGGCAGATGTACCAGCCCAGGTTTCAGAACCCGCAGGCTTCGTATAAGATGCTACAGTTGCACTTTCATTAATGCTATTTGAAGCCGGATTTTCTACTAAAGGGACACCAGCTGCCTCGCCGCCACCAAAATTATAGAAGGTGTAATCTACAGTTGAAGACTCAAAAGTAACAGGCAGAACAAATGGATCAACTATTTCTATTTCTTCAGAATAAGAAGTAGATGCTTGTCCGCCGCTTAAAGCAACTACCTCAATGGTATAAAGACCGGTATTGCTATATTCATAACTTATAGTTTCCCCCGGCATCATTACCGTAGGTGCTGCAGAAGGATCTTCACCGAAGAAAACCTCATAAGAAGCAGCGTAATCTGCCATTGCTGTTATATATACCAGGAGCGGGTTTCCAGCATCTTTTGTAATTCCTACCTCTAGATTTTCTGGTGCTTTAAATGAAACAACAAGTTCCTGAGCAGCTTCTGCTGTTCTCCCAGCTGCATTTTTAGCGGTGACCATTACCTGATAAGTACCTTCAGTATAAGTGTGTGAAACACTATGTCCTGCAGTAAATTCTTCTGAAGAACCGCTGCCATCACCAAAGTCAACATTAAAACTATTAGCTCCCTCTGCAGACGGATAAATGGTTACTTCGCCTGAATTATCCTGTTTTATAGAGAAATCTGCCGAAATATTTACAGGAGCCGCAGCATCTACCTGTGTTAATCCTTCATCATCAGAACAGGCTGCTGTGAGTAGCAGCCCAAATATTCCGAATAGTAAAGTTTGTATCTTATTTTTCATATGAAATATTTTTAATAGCCTGTGTTTTGTTCCCAATTACCCTGTGCAAATTGAATCTCTTCAAACGGTATAGGAAATACATTATTTTTAGGTGCACTAAAACCAGAAATTGTTCCCTCTGCGCGACCTGTTCTTACCAGATCAAAGAACCTGTGTCCTTCGCCCATTAGCTCAAGACGTCTATCCTGATAAATATCATCTAGTAATGCATTTCCACTTGAGGTTACATCCTGTATACCCGCACGCTCACGCACCTGATTAAGATACGCGCGAGCAGTTTGCTCACTTCCGTTACCACGAGCCAGTGCCTCTGAAGCCATAAGCAAAACATCTGCATAACGTATTGCTCTATAGTTGTTAGGTTGTGTAAGGTTTGCGTCTCCCTGATTATCATTTTGACGAGGCAGATATTTACGATTATAATAGCCTGTATGACCAGTATCAGGATCTGGATTACCAGCATTATATGTTGCGCCTGTTGTTGATGCCCATGTATCTATATTTAGAACAGTAACATCTCTTCTCATATCATCTGCACTAAAGGCATCGTAAGCTTCTTGAGTGGGAAGATTAAAACCGTAACCCGATTCAAAGACCGGCCCGTTGTAACCTCTTATCCCACTAAAGCCAACCATAATGTTACCTTCACTACATTGCAAACATCCGAAACCAGCTCCTTCTGAACCGCTGTATTGAATCTCAAAAACAGATTCTGGTCCATTTTCAGCAGCGTATTCAAAAAGGTCAGCATAATTTTCATCGCCTTGAGTTCCATAAAGGTGATATTTTCCAGAATTGATAACCGCCTGCAACTGCGTAATAGCCTGATCAAATTTGTTTTCATATAGATAAGCTTTCCCTAGTAATGCTTGTGCTGCTCCCTTTGTTATCCTACCAACCTGAGGTGCGTCTACAGCAAGATTAGAAATTGCAGCTTGCAGATCGTTTTCTATATAAGCATACACATCTGCAACCGGAGATCTTGGTATGGTTGTCACTTCGCCTAAAAGAAACTGACCTTCAGGTTTTATAGGAATCGCACCAAACCATTTTACAAGCTCAAAGTTGAAATATGCACGCAGGAACTGAGCTTCGGCAATGATCTGATTCTTACCATCAAAATCAATATTATCTTTGTTTTCAATGATATAGGAAGCTCGCTGCACGCCAGCAAAATTCCAATCCCAAATATCATCTAAATTATCGTTGATGGGGGTTTGCTGCATACGATCTACCTGTTGCCAGCCAATTACATCTGTTGCGCTTTCGCCACCAGCGTGGGTGTTATCTGATGCTATTTCACCTAAGATCACATTAGCATACGTAGATTGCAAAACATCATAAGCACCTATTAATGCATTATTGTAATCCTCTTCACTTGTAAAGTATGTTCCTGACGAAATTTGATAGGGAGGCTCTACTTCAACAAAATCGTCTCCGCAGCCAACCAACAGGGTTCCCATCAATGCGCAAAAAACTATTTTTTTAATCATATTTTTCATAATTGCTTTTTTTAGAATTGAAGATTAACACCAATTATATATGTGCGTGGCAATGGATAAAAACCATAATCTATACCTCCGCCAATAGGCGCTCCCGTTGAAGCTGTTGGGTCATAGCCAGAGTACTTAGTAAACGTGTAAACATTATCTACTTTACCGTACACTCTAAATTGTCCAATTCCGGCTTTATCTGTAAATACCTCTGGTATTGTATATCCTAATGTTATTGTCTGGATGCGGGCAAAAGAACCATCTTCAACATAGAAATCTGAAAATACTGCGTTAGAAGTAGGTGCGGTTGTTACTCGTGGCACAGATGTACTTGTACCAGCGCCCGTCCAGCGATCAAGTCTGTATGACATTCTATTAACATTAGGCTGATCGCGCTCATAATTTCTCACAATATCGTTACCCATATTTGCGTAAGAGTATGCTGAAAAATCAAAACTTTTATAATTTACAGAGAAATTAAAACCCATTGTAACTGTAGGTATAGGATTACCTATATCAGTACGGTCATCTGAGTTGATAACTCCATCTGCATTAAGATCTAAATAACGAATATCACCCGGTTGGGCAACCGCTCCCAGTGCCTGCTGTGAAGGATGAGCTGCAACCTCTTCTGCAGTTTGAAAAATACCATCGGTCTTATAACCGTAGAAATAACCAATAGGTTTACCTGCCTGCATACGCGACGGCGCTGGTTGACCTACGCCAAAACCACCACCTTCTATAAAGTCTGTCCCGTTTACTTTTGTAACTTCATTATCAAGGGTACTTACATTATAACTCGCATTTATTGAAAGATTATCGTTGATCTGATTGCTGTAACCCAAAGTAACTTCAAGACCTTTATTACGCACAGAACCCGCATTTATAGTAGGACTAGAAGCTCCAGGAGCACCTGTACCATAAATACCAGATACAGGAATATTCGGAATTAAAAGGTCATCACGATTATTTATAAAGTAATCAACAGTAAGATCGAATTTATCATTGAGAAAATTCATATCCAGACCCACATCAAATTTCTTAGCTTCTTCCCATTTCACATCCGGATTGGGCAAAGCTCCTAAAGCGTTACCATTGATCAATGCCTGATCACCACCTAATACATAGGTTGCTTCCCCATTTAAAAGAGAAAGGTATATGTAATCGGGAATACGGTCATTACCCATCACGCCATAGCTACCGCGTAATTTCAAGAAATTGACAAAACCATCTTCATTGAAGAATCCCTCTTCTGAAACTACCCAACCTGCAGTTACAGACGGGAAATAAGCTACTCTGTTATTAGGACCAAATTTGGTTGAACTATCTCTTCGTAGCATCGCAGAAAGCAGGTACTTATCTTTATAAGCGTATTGCAATCTGCCGAAAAAAGACAACCGTCTTAAATCATATGAATAAGAAGAATTTGTTTGCTCATCTCCTGATCCCGTTGCTGTATTGAGGTCTGCAAAATCCCAGCTATTTGCCTGAACACCTGTTCTAGAACCGTATAAACCTTCTCCAAACTGCTTAAAAGCGGTCATACCAGCCGTAAAAGTGACTTCATGATCTTCTTCAAATGTATTCGTATAGGTGTTGAATAAATCAAAGGTGTAATCATTATCATTGATCTTACCCAGCGTCACCAGATTATCTGCGCGTGTATATATTTTCCCCGTTCCGAAATTATATATTGGTAAAAACTCGCGGGTTTTTGTATTTGAAGTATTAAACCCTATTCTTCCCTGAAGACTAAGGTTTTTAGCATAATCTAAGGTTGCCTGAAAAGTTCCGCTTAAGCGGTTTAAAACATTTTGATTAAATGTGTTTTCAATCTGAGTAAGAGGGTTTACAACTTCGTTACCTAAATTAATTTGACCATCAAGATTATCGACATCAGGATTAATTGTAGGAGCAATGTTTGCTGCGTTAAATAAAACCGACCCCAGACTAAAATCATTTACACCTCTGCTCTTAGAATATGTATAAAAGAGTTTTGTTGTTATAGATAGATTGTCTCTTAGATCTGCATTAAGCGAAAATTTAGCGGTATTACGTCTAAAATTAGATTTTTCTGGTGCTACAATACCTTCCTGATACAAGTGAGAGCCACTAAACGAATAACTCATTTTTTCACCACCACCACTTACAGCAAGGTTATGACTATTGATCTGGCTTTGTTGAAAAACTTCATCCTGCCAATCTGTACCCACACCCAAATTGCTTACATCTGAAAAAGGTAAGGCCTGACCTGCATTGGCATAACTCTCATTAAGCAGTAACGCATATTCTGTAGCATTGAGCAAAGGCAGTTTACGGGTAGTTTCCTGAATCCCGGTATAACCATCATAAGAGATTGTGGCTTTTTGATTCTTTCGACCCGCCTTTGTGGTAATAAGAATAACACCATTAGATGCTATGGTACCATAAATAGCCGCCTGAGCATCTTTTAAAACCGTCAACGTCTCAATATCCTGCGGATTTATTGAATTCAAACCGCCGTTATACTGAAAGCCATCTAAAATTATTAATGGTGCATTATCACCATTTGTCGCAACACCACGTATACGTATGTTAGCTTCAGAACCGGGAGCTCCTCCCTGAGGCGTAACATTTACACCAGAGGTTGTACCTTGTAAAGCCTGTGCGGCATTTAAAGGTTTAATAGCAGTAATAGTGGCTTCACCTACTGTAGATACCGCTCCGGTTACCTGCTTCTTTAATTGCGTACCGTAACCTATCACAACTATTTCGTCAAGAGCTTGGGAGTCGGTTTTTAGAACTACATTAATGACTTTTTGATTAGTTACTACTATTTCCTGTGTGGTAAAGCCCACATAAGAGTACACCAGAATATCTCCTGTTGATATATTCGAAATTGTGTAGTTACCATCAAAATCTGTTGACACACCGTTTGTAGTATTTTTGACGGTGATATTTACACCCGGCAAGGGCATATTAGTATCTCCTTCTGTTACGACCCCGGAAACTTCAAACGTTTGCGCGAACAGAAAAAAAGGAGCTACCAATAAAAAGATAGAAAATAAAGCTTTGTTCATGTGAAAAAACTGTTTTGTTATAGTAGCAAAGTAGACATAAGAAAAACAGAATCTCTTATTAGTACCTCAACAAAAAATATACATCCTAAAAAAAAGCTAATTTTTATGTAATATCATCAAAAAACCGCCATAAACAGGCGGTTTTTTGATGATTAAAAGATATACTCAAAACTCTTACGACAAGTACTTTTTCAGCCATGTTGTGGTAATGTTGTGTTAGTTTTAAGAAATGTTGTGGGATTTGAAAGACAGGATGTACTCAACTAAACCCTCTTCATGCTCTAATTTCATCTTTTTACGCAAACGATATCGTTTTATTTCTACACTTCTTACCGAAATATTTAGAAGTGGAGCAATCTCTTTTGACGACAAATTAAGTCTTAGATAAGCGCAAAGTTTTAGATCATTAGAAGTAAGGGAAGGATGAGTTTCTTTAATTGCCTGCAGAAAATTTTTATCTGCATTGTCAAATGCTTCTTTAAACAACTTCCAGTTATCTTTTTCTGCAATGTCTTTATTTATGATCTTCACCACATCAAGAATGTCATTTTGATCTTTAGAACTTTCAAGCCTGCTCTTTAGTACAGTAAGAAATTCATTTTTCTTTATAAGATTCATTGTCGATGCCGCCAACTCACGGTTTTTTGAGGCTACATCAACTTCCAGCTGTGCATTCTTAAGTTGCATTATCTCCTGCTGAGCTTCAAGTTGGGAAAGCTCAAGTTGTTCTTTATTTCTTTCTATAAGCTTTGCTCTTTGTTTTCTATAGTATCCTGTATACAATCTATGAACTACTAGAATTACAACAATAAACAGAATGATGTATGTTGCAATTGCTGTTGTAGTTAAATACCATGGTGGTGCTATGCTAAAAGCATATTTTACACTGTTACTACTACTCCCTCCAGATTTACTTTTAACTTCAAAAGTGTAGTCACCAGCAGGTAAATTTTTGAAAACTGCATTATCGTTGTGATCCCAGTTGCTCCAGCTGTTAGAAAAACCCGATAATCTATAGCTATATTTTGCTTTATTCAGCTTATCATAGTTGGGCAAACTAAATTGAAAGCGCAAGGTATTTACAGCATTGGGCAGGTCTAAATTTTCAATATTGAGAACCTCATGGTTATATTTTCCCTCTACAGTCGCAGTCTCAATACTGCGCAATTTCAATTCGCCGGAAGGCAATGTATTAAAGGGAAGAGTAAATTGACTATAACCTATATTTGAACCTATTAAATAAGTGTGATCTTCAATTAGGCTAACGTTTTCAAAACCATTTGCAATACTTCTAAACTCTTTAGGTATGGGAATAGAACGGGTCACAAATTTATCCTGAAAAGCATCTCTGCTCACGTAGAAAATTTCATCCTCACCAAAACTCCACCAGGTCTCATCGTTTAGAACTTTGGTTATACCACTAGTTCGTTTTTGTTCGCCAGTAATATCTTGTAATTCATTTTTATCACTAAACAGATCTTCTGTCTTTAGATACTTAAATATTTTAGTTGAAGTTGAATAGTAAATACTGTCTGCTAATTTGAACACCCAAAGCCCGAGGCCATCTTGCGTTTTAGGTGCGTAATTATTTATACCCAAAACAGAATCGCAATTACTATTTAATTCTAGTTTAAAAATACCCTTGTGGTCATGACCTACCCACAGAGTCGTGCTATCTTCAACAACTAAATTTCTTGAGGAAAGATTAAAGTTAGCTATGTATGCTATGCTGTCTGGCTGCTCTGGCTTAAAGTGAGATAAACCATTGTAATGGCCTTGTACAATATCATCACCTATTTTAATTAGTTGCCATGTTCCCGAATCTGAAAATATTTGTTTCGCTACATTTTCACTTATGATAAATGTACCGCGATTATGCCCCACGTAAAGCTGCCCGTCAATTTCCTGAATATCCCATACCTGACCACTTGTGCCTTTTACAAGTTGATAATTGTTTTCAGTCTGTACATCTCTGTAGTATAAACCCTGATTAGTACCTAAATAAATAAAATCACCTCTCTTAAAACTACAATAAACAGTACCTATATCCCCAAAAATATCAGTGTATAGTTGCACAGGACTCTGTTTATTTATAACACTAATACCATTATCTAGCCCACTCCATATATTTCCAGAATGATCTTCAAGAAGAGCGAGCACCGTATTGTTTAAGATAGTAGGCTGAAGCAAATGTGTTTTTGTATTAGCTTGAAGGTCCAGCAGGTAAATACCGTGGCCTATGGTTCCTAAAACAAGAGTATTATCTTGAGTAAGTATAGAAGTATAAACATCATTTGTAATGGGATAGGAATCCTGACTTACATTATATTTGGAAGATCTACCATTTTTAAGTAAAAAGAGTCCCGAGTAGCGTGAGACTGCCAGAAGCGAATTCTTATAACTGAATAAACCTACCAAAATTTTATTTTCAATTTCGCTTGAGGGAACAATAAGATCAACAGAAGCGTCGCCTATTGCATACAAACCTTCTTCTGCAACCTGATAATAGAGTTTTTGATTTACCTCAAACAAATTGATAATAGTATGCTCTGGCGAAACAATACTAATTTTCTTGTCTTTAGTATTGTAACTATAAAGTCTTCGTAGGCTCTGAAACACAATGTAATCTCCCAGATTTGCAATATGCCAAAACTGCTCACCGTCTAAAAATTGGTCATTTGCGACCGATTTTAGGCTTGTATAGGCAAGTTTTCCGTCCTGTTGTTTTTCCCAGTATCCAAAGTCCATATAGGAGCCGGTATAAATTTTCTCCTCATGAACCAAAACCGAACGTACCGCAGAGCCGTCGGTCACTTTATTCAGTTCCCATTGTTCACCATTAAATGAAAGCAGACCAGAATTGTTTGCGATGTACAAAATATTATCGTCTCCCTGAGCAATCATCCAGTTCTGGTTGCCCGCATTATAATTTTTTGAATCATAATTAAGAATAGGTGGATATTCCTGAGCACAGAGGACTCCCACAAATAGATATATTAGAAGACTGAATTTTTTAAATTTCATTTATGCAAACATAATAATTGGGTTAAGATACATACAAGAATAAAAAAACCATCAAATTTCTTTGATGGTTATATTTTTACGTTTTTTACGTTAGTTCATTTCTTAAAACCAATTTTGCCAGGGAATACGAGTAAGCATTACAATTAAAGCAAGGGTATAAAATATAGCAAGTAATTTAAATTTAGGAGTTGATGTAAGTTTCTTTTTATGTTTAGAATATCCTACAGTAATTAAAATAATCGTTATTATCATAGCAAGTGGATGCTCTACAACATATAATCTTAAATTAGGATCATGCATTGCTTCACTCATTCCCACCTCTGCAATAGCCTTTGCTCCTAAAGGGGAAACAAAGTAAAGAACAATACCTATAAGCAGCTGAATGTGCGAAACTATAAGCGTAAAAAGAGCCAGACGCATATCTTTTGCCCCATATTCTTTTTTACCAAAATAACCAATTAAAGAATTAACAGTTGTGATGACTAAAACGGTCAATACTAAGTATGCCCAGTAGGAATGCACAAATTGCACGGTAGAATACATAAATTATAGAATTTAATTAAAAATACACTTTCTTAGATACAGGAACATTATTAATTCCATTTGTTTTCAGCAGGTGTGCCGCCCCAGATCAAAGTTGCAAGATATGGATTATCAATAAAAGGATTTCTATTGCCTTGAGCACCTTCTATAACATTGTTTCTTTGAACTTCAAATGCCGAAACGGGATCTTCTACGTTCCACTTAAGAAATAATTCAATGCTACCTACTCTATCAAATGTCTCTCCGTATCTAATATTAAGATACAAAACCATACGCGCTACATCGCCCTTCCACTCATCACCAGGAAACCAGCTGTTAGAGTTTACAACCTGATATTCTCCACTTGCATCTATATAAGGATAATTACTTCTTAAGCTATTAATATCTGCATCGCTAGATCTTAAATGATGTAAGTCTGAAACCGCAAGATCTGACGTTAATCTGGATTGTGGGTATATATGTTCTGTATTGAATGTCTGCGGACTGTAAGGATTACTATCTGAAGTATATTCCCTTCTATCTCTGCTTTCGCCAGAATACATAAGAATCACATTAGCAGGATTACTAAGATCTGCATCTGCATCATACAAATATTGATGACGCTGGCCGTAAGAAAGAAAAGTAGTATGCTTATTTATAGTAAGATTTGATATTACCTCAAAATTAAAATCTGCGTTATCAGAAAAAACCGCAGTAGAATAATAATCCTGAAGTTCTGCCGGAATATTAAATGCTACAGCTTGTACAACCTGAACAGTTACGGTTGCAGTTGAGCATGTGGCTTCCTGGTCGTCATCACATATAGTATATGTGAATGTGTCTTCACCAGAAAATCCTCCTGCCGCAGTATAAGTGATAGTCCCATCTTCATTTAAAGTTACCGCACCATTACTAGCTGATGCATCAACAGAAGTAAGCACAGCATCATCTGTAAGATCATCGTTAGACAAAAGATTCTCAATAGTCATTTCTGCAGCATTGCTGTCGTAAACAATCAAATCATCTTCAGCCATAGGTGAACCCGTATCTGTTACATGTACGGTAATAGTAGCAGTAGAGCAACTAGGTGTTTCATCATCATCGCACAAAGTATATGTAAATGTATCATCACCAGAAAAACCATTTTCTGGAGTATATGTTATGCTCCCATCATCTTCAAGCACAACAGTTGCATTAGTACCATCAGTATCAAAAGAGGTAACAATTGCATTGTCTACAACTTCATCATTGTCAAGAAAATTGATGATTTTTAAGAACTTATCTTCAGGAGTTGTGTATTCATCATCTACAGCCAGAGGCGACGATCCTGTAATAGTAATAGTTACTGTAGCTGTTGAGCAGTTAGGAGTGTCTAAATTATCACAAATAGTATAAGTAAAAGTGTCTTCGCCTATATAGTTAGTTGGAGGGTTATATGTATACGTATTATCTCTGTTATCTGTTATCGTACCACCATTTGAACTAGAAGTTTCAATATCTGTAATACGTGCGCTATTTACCAAGTTGTCATTGGCTAAAAGTCCTTCAAGAACAACAGATTCGTTTTCTGAGGTGGTAGCAGCATCATCTACTGCAACAGGTTTTTCAGTTGGAGTTTCACCACCGTCAACTACCGGGGAATCGTCTCCACTACTGCATCCTAATATTAAGAGAAGTAGAAAGAAAGAAAATAGTTTTTTCATAATAATTTAAGGGTTTATGCTAAAATGCAAATATCATACATTCCTTATTAGATTCAATAAAAAACCCCTCGCGATTGATGCAAGGGGTTTAAAAATCTATTTCTTATTTATTTTTTATTCTTGTACTGCCCAGCCATCAGCTGTTAGTATAATACTAGCAGTATACTCACCTAGCCCATTGTTGTAAACAAGATAAGACATCTCATATTTTTGACCAATCTCCGCACTAGGGAAATTATGCTCAGCTAAGACAAATAAAGAATATAATATTTGCTCTGTAGTCCAAGACGAATCATAATCATGATAGTCCCTAAGAGTTGCAACAATTCCAGCATATGCTGGATCAGCTCCCAACGTGTCCGCCATATACTCATAATCAGCATTAGTCAAGGTATACTTAATAGTATTATCAGGAATCCATGTAGTACCGTCGTTACCAAATTGTAATGATGACTCTATTACACTAGGAACAAAATTCCAGCTACCACCTTCAAACACAAAATTAGTGTATTGGGTAGTTACCCCTGAACTGTAATAGTCATATGTAACTGCTGCGTAATCACCTTCTTCCGCATATGGATATAGAGACTCTAAAAATACACCTATTTTATAGGTAGCCTCGTCTCTATCGCTAAAGTTAGGATAGCTCTGTCCCATTTCTGTATAATCTTCGCTTGTTAAGGCATAAGGCATAGTCCATGCATTAGCAATGTAAGCATACGTCGTTGTTGTTTCGATAGTAGAAATAGACGCTTCGGTATCCAATACATAAACACCATCAGTAAGAACTACAGATGTAATCTCTACACCAGCCGCACCATTGTATATAGCATAGCTTACTTCAAATTTATCACCTTCTGCAGCAGCAGGAAAATCAACCGGTAGGATAACATTGATAGCTTCTAATATCATATCCTGGCTCCAATAAGCTGCATTACCTTCTCTTCGGTCAAAATTATTATAATTTGCAGCACTTGCAGCGGGCTCTGGATAAGCCGTTCCTAACTCTGTACCAATCAAAGCAAAATCTGCATTTCCAAACTGGTAAGACATACCACCTACAGCCACATAAGCATTACCATCAAACTGAACAGTTGTACTTTCAGTACCGGCACTACCATCATAAATAGCATAAGATACATTGTATTTTTGCCCTGTAATACCATCAAAATTTTCAGATAGTACTGCATTGATTGCATCAACAATCATTTCTGGACTCCAATAAGCATCTCTGCCTTCTCTTCTATCGAAATTATTGTAGCTACTAGCACTTGAAGCCGGTTCTGGATAAACATCTCCTAGCTCTGTCCCAATTATATCAAAACCATCTGCATCTATAGTATAGGCAATTTCATCTGCAAGGGTATTGTATGTTAGATTAGCATACATTCCGGTTTTTGCCTGAGGAAACTGGTATTTTAAAAAAGAAGTGATTTCTCCTTGGCTTGAAAAATATTCATTTGACAAACCTATTGCGCTATAATCTGCTGCCGTTACAGTATAATTTTCAACAACCACAGGAGAATACAAATTGAATGTAGCGCTTACTAAAGATCCTGAACCCAATATCGGAAATACATCTGTCAATAAACCAGGGATCATAGTTTTCGCATCATCTAAAGAATTGAAACTTCCATAACCTAAATCTAATGCTGTATAATCATCTTCAGTAAGAGTATAATCGATAGCTCCTTGTACACTGTTATTATTAAGATCAGCATCTATTTCTTCATGAATATCGTCCATAGGAGTACACCCCGAAAACGAGACACCAATAATGGCCAATAAAAAAATGTAGATTAACTTTTTCATTTTATGTTTTTTTAGAAATTAATTTTTGCTCCTATGGTAAATGTTCTACCGAAACCGTAAAATACTCTTGAATTAAAAGCTGAACCACCGTCTGTAGCATCAGCAATATATTCGGTATCAAAAAGATTATAAACGTTAGCAGTTAAAGTTGTATCAAAACCACCGAAGTCAAAACCATGTCTTAAGTTCACATCAAATAAACCATAAGATGGGGCTTCCCAAGCTTGAGGACTTGTTACATCCTCTCTGCTTGTAGGATCAAAATCTCCGTAAAAATTATTACCGTACAAATAATCTACACGCACATTTGTTCTAGGTAAAATAGCGTAATCAACACCTAAACCTGCAGTAGTTTGAGCAGCGTTACCCACTTTTACATCCTTAATGTAAACATCTACAGTATTAACCTGTACCTGATCTTCATTGTATACAGGCACATCTACTAAATTATTTGTATAAGTGTTATCCTGTAAAGACCCAAAACCTGTTATAGTAAGTCCTTCAAGAGGTCTAAATGTAAAATCAAGTTCAATACCTTGATGCAAAGAATTAATTCCCAAAAGGTTTGCAAATCCGGTAGAACCATCATTATTGGTAAAACCAACAACATTTGTTTGATCTTTCCATTCTGTTCTATATATGTTTAGATTACCACTAAACAGAGAACTACGGTATGAATAACCTAATTCTGCACTAAATATCTTTTGATTTACAGCGTCAGGATTAATATCATTTTGGTTATTCTGGAAAACTGCATTATCAAATGGAGCTTTTTCTAAATAACCAATGTTTGCGAAAACGTTTTGATTGTTATCTATAATATAGTTTGCCCCACCCTTCACTGTAAAGTCAACGAAGTTTTGGTAATCTGTCTCACGATTAGGATCGCTAGCTAAATAATTAAAATAATCTTTTCTCTTATATCCTGTGTTCGATACAGAACCTGCAAGAAAGAAATTAAAATCGTTCTTTGTATATTCTGCCTGAGCAAAAAGCCCTTCGCGCAGTACAAATCCTTCGTCGTGATATGAAATTATATCACCTACTCTAGCTAATTTATTAGGATTGTTTTCATCGCTATTATCAATATAGTAATCACCACCTAAAAGATCTGTTAATTCAGTAAAGTGATCCCCTTTGTAATATCTAAAATCTAAACCACCTATCACTCTAATGTCATCTGTAACATCAGCACTAAGTTGAGATAGTACTCCATACCATTTGTGATCATTACGTGAAGCTCTTAAATAAGTTTCAGATCCTTCGATACCGTTATCCAGGTTATCTGCAACAATTTTATCAAGATTTACCGGTTGAAGATCTCCATCGCGGTAGTCTGATTCTAAACCAAACTTGCTTGTATCACCACCTGTTCCTCCACCGCCACCAGAGCCGAATGAAGCATAAACTGCTGTAGATAAATTCATTTTGTCATTAATTGTCCAATAATGGTTTAATGACATTTGTGGCTTATGGTAGAAGTTATCTTCTATATTAACGATTTGACCATTTTTATATCCCCAGTCCTGATTAAATCTTAGACCTCTTTCACTTCTTCTATAAGTCTCTATAAACTGTCTGTTTTGGCGTTGACCGTGTCTTTGACCTGCACCAAATGCAGTAAAAGACAACTTGTGGTTTTGGCCAAAATCTTTAGCTATACTTAAAAAATATGAAAACCCGTCAAATTGTGTACCATCTATATAACCATCACCGCTGGTTTTTGTACCTGAAACAGTTACTGCGTAACCATTATCCATTACGCCAGTTGACAAAGTAGCTCCATATTTTTGGTACCCATCATTACCACCTGTCATTGAAATACTACCGCCTTTTTCAGCATCTGTAGTTTTAGTAAGGATGTTAACTGTACCTCCTACAGATGGCACTGCAATTTTAGAAGCACCAAGACCTCTTTGTACCTGCATTGACCGGGTAACGTCTGCAAGACCTGCCCAGTTGCTCCAGTAAACAACACCATTCTCCATGTCATTAACCGGCACACCGTTTATTAACACAGCTACGTTTTCTGAGCTGAAACCTCTAATTCTAAGGTTTGCATCTCCATAACCCCCACCATTCTTGGTCACATAAACACCAGGTGTTGATTTTAAAATTTCGGGAAACTCTTGGCTTCCTAATTTAGTTTCAATTTCCTGTGCTTTTATCGTTGACACAGCTACAGGTGTTTTACGATCGATAGCTAAAGAAAAGCTATTTACAATTACTTCATCAAGAGAAGCAGCATTTACTTCAAGAACTATTTCTCCCAGATCTAAGCTCTCCCCATTACTTACTTCAAAAGGAACTTGCTTTGTTGTAAAACCTACATAAGAAATTGACAATGTTCCAGATTGTTTAGAAACACTAACCGAGAAATTCCCGTCAAAATCGGTTGTTACACCCTGAGATGTTCCCTGAACAATAATGTTTACTCCAGGAAGCGGAGTACTTGCGTCTCCATCGATTACCGTACCACTAATAGTTCCCTGTGCAAAAGTAAATGCAGTGAACATTAGTAACGCTACAACCAATAAATTTGTAACTTTTTTCATTGTGATTATTTAGAATTAGAATTTGGGGCAAAAGTCACACTATCCGCCCAATTGAATATTAAGGCAATGTTAAGAATAATTAACTTAACATTCACATTCTATATCCTAACCACAATCTACTAAAACGTTGTAATTCAAAAATTTAACATTTTTATTTTACCCGTTTCTACACTCTTTTTTTAGCTTTTAAAGTGCTTAATTAATGCCGTTGTAGATGCATCATGAGGAGTAACTTCCTCATTAACTATATCTTGTAAAACGTTTTTTGCAAGTTGCTTACCTAGCTCTACTCCCCATTGGTCGTAGCTGTAAATATTCCATAAAATTCCCTGAGTAAAAATTTTATGTTCGTAAAGTGCTATCAAAGCGCCTAAACTTTCCGGAGTAAGTTTATCTATTAAAATGGAATTTGTAGGCTTGTTACCCTGAAACACTTTAAATGGCGCCAGCTTATCAATTTCTTCTGCAGTAAGGTTAGATTCTTCTAATTCTGCACGAGCTTCAGAAAGGGTTTTCCCATTCATCAATGCTTCTGTCTGTGCAAAGAAATTTGCCATAAGCTTATTATGATGATCTTCATCCCCATGTAATGATTCTTTATAACCTATAAAGTCTGTTGGAATAAGTTTTGTACCCTGATGAATAAGCTGAAAAAATGCGTGTTGTGAATTTGTTCCCGGTTCACCCCAAATTATACTTCCGGTTTCATAGGTAACGGTGTTGCCATTTTGATCTACGCTTTTACCGTTACTTTCCATTATAGCCTGCTGCAAATAAGCTGAGAACCTATGCAGGTATTGTGTGTAAGGTATTATGGCTTCACTTTCAGATTTAAAGAAATTATTATACCATATACCTACCAGAGCAAGCATCACGGGCATATTCTTTTCAAAAGGAGTTTCTTTAAAATGAACATCCATTTTATGCGCCCCTGCAAGAAGCGACTTAAAATTATTATATCCTATAGAAAGCGCTATAGAAAGACCTACTGCACTCCAAAGCGAAAATCTGCCACCCACCCATTCCCACATTGGGAAAATATTCTGTGCGTCTATTCCAAAATCAACAACAGCCGTAGTATTAGATGAAACCGCTACAAAATGTTTCGCCACAGCTTCACCCTGAGAACTACCTTCACCTAATTTACTTAAAAACCAGGTACGCGCCGTATTAGCATTTGTAATAGTCTCCTGTGTTGTAAATGTTTTTGAAACTATTACGAATAGAGTAGTTTCAGGATTTAGATTTTTTAAACTTTCATGTACGTGATCACCATCTACATTTGAAATAAAATGCACATTAAGATGATTCTTGTAATAAGCCAATGCCTCAGTTACCATAACAGGACCAAGATCTGAACCGCCTATGCCAATATTTACAACATCTTTTATAGGTTTACCTGTATATCCCTTATGTGCACCTTCTATTACAGATTTAGTAAAAACCTCTATCTTTTCTTTTACCCGTTCTACCTCAGGAATTACATTTTCTCCTTCTATATATATCGACTCACTATCAGAACTGCGTAGAGCTGTATGCATTACTGCTCTTCCTTCTGTTTCATTTATAGCCACACCGCCATAATAGTCTTTGATCGCATCATCGAGTTTCATCTCGCTTGCCAGCTCAAGCAGTAAATCTTTTGTTTCTGCCGTCATGCGATTTTTACTGTAATCAATGTAAAAATCGGCCCAATTGAGGGTAAAATCGGCTGCACGGCCTTCATTTTTAAACAGTTCTTTCATCTCAACATTTTGTACAGTTTCAAAATGTTGCTGTAATTTTTTCCAGGCTTGGGTGGTAGTTGGGTTAATCTTATGCATGACTATAAAGTATTTTCAAATTTTAGATTATCTAATTGCTCTTTAAATGGCGCTATTTGCGCGAAATACTCTGGCCTTAGTTTTTCTTCAAGCGGTTCTGATGTTGGTAAATCCTGCTTAAAGGGATCTACCTGTTTTCCGTTCTTCCAGAACCTGTAACATACGTGTGGCCCAGAGGTATTTCCTGTCATACCAATATAGCCAATTATTTCTCCCTGCCTTACATAATCGCCCACCTTAACAGCTCTTTTGCTCATATGCAAATATTGGGTCTCATAAGTACCATTGTGGCGTATTTTAACGTAGTTTCCGTTCCCTCCTCGATACTCAGATTTCTCTACCGTACCATCTGCTGTAGACATAATGGGCGTACCTACTGCTCCGGCAAAATCTGTCCCCTTATGTGGGCGTATGCGGTTGCCATAATAAGCAATTCTTCGTTTTAAATTATAACGAGAAGATATGCGGCTAAACTTTAAAGGACCTTTTAAGAACGCTCTTCTTAAATTGTTTGCTTCTTCATCAAAGTAATCAAACTGGCCGGGGATTGAATCACTGCCAAATCTAAACGCATATACCGGCTTGCCTTTATGCTCAAACCAACAGGCTTTAATATCTTTAAAACCAGCAGGAATAGTATCATTTACAAACTTCTCTGTATAAACTACCTTAAATCTATCACCTGCCTGCAACCTGAAAAAATCGATCGTCCAGGCATAAATATCAGCCATTTTATAGGCCACAAGACTATTAAGTCCTAAATCATCAAACGTAGTTGAGAGGTTGTCATTTATCGTGCCCATCGCCGTACGCTCTACTACTGTAACCGGTCTCTTTTTGGCTGCAGCCGTAACTTCTTCATTAAAATCGAGAACAACATAATCAATTTTGTTCTGTTCATAAATAAAGACCTGCGCCTGCTCAAGTGAATCTTTAGACTTTAATAAGGTATAAGGTCTGCCAACTTTTATCAGGCGTGTGTCAAAAACATTTTTAACAGAGTCTGTTATTTCCTGAATCGTACCGTAGTCTATCCCGTTCTGGAACAAGATCTGCCCAAAACTATCTCCCGGCTGTACAGTGTCTTTCTCAACGATATAATCGTTAAGAACATAACCATATTCTTTAACCTCAACAGGTTTTGATATTACTACTTCTTCTGTGTTCTCTGCGTTCTCTTCGGCTTTATCATCAGCGCAGGCGTAAAAGGTAAACGCTGCTAATAGTAGGTAACTTAATTTTTTCAATTTGGGATACGTATTATTCAATTCTTTAATCTAGTACTATTATTTAAACATGCATTCCCCATTCCTGTTTCTCAGATGCGCTCCACAGGTCTGGAAAAAAAATTCTTTTTTGATATTTAGGGTGCATATATTTTACCCAATCACTACCGCCGGTTGCCTCTAGCGGCTCTTTGCCCTGGTTGAGATAAAATCGTGCAGCACGATAATGCGACATTACCCATTTTATATTAACAGTAAGATCATAATGACGCATGGCATGTTGCAACGTTGCATCTTCCTGATCGTGTTCTGGCAAAGTTTTAAAACGGGCGTACAAATTTAAATTCCTGTATTGTTTTATGTAACGCAGGAAGTCTTCTTTATATTTTAGCTCAAACTCGCTTAAGGTGTATGTTTTTTTACCAGTGGCATAATCCTTGCCTGCCGCCTGCCAGTACAATTTTTCAAAGGCTTCGTCATCTGGCATTTCACTGGTGTAGCTTTCGCGAAAGCGGGCGTCAATAAGATTCTCAAGATTGGTAGAACCAAATTCGATCATGCGATACTGAGCACTCTGAAATCCACTTGCCGGACTCAATGTTCTCCTAAATTTTAGATATTGATCCATATCCATACCCTCCTGCATGATGGTAAAAGAGCCGGTTAGCATATCAAAATATCGGCTAATGCGTTCTAGTTTTGAGGCAAAAAAGGTCGTTTTTAGCTCCTTTTCGGCAGATATTTGATCGATCTCCCACAATATCATTTTAAATAGCAGTTCATTTATTTGATGATACATGATAAAAACCATCTCATCTGGTAATAAAGTGCGCTGCACCTGAAGGTTGAGCAAAGCATCTGTTTGTATATAATCCCAGTAATTTATGGGTTTACTATAGAAAAAACCTTCAAGCTGGTTGCCCAGGTCCTGACCCATCGCATCAAACTTCGCGCCTATTGCTTCTAGATGTTGTTGTACTTCAGGAGAAACTCTTGTCATTAATCTTGTATAATTACAAATGGATTTTTTAAGCCTTTAAAAGCTTCTATATCTGCTTTTACTGAGCCTACGGCTAGATCTGCCTTTACCCGCAAAGGTATTTTATTTTTATCATCACTTACCCATATTGTAAGACTTTCTTGCTCTTTAAACACACGCCCGGCTTGTACATAGGGTCTAAATATTAATGATTTTACCTTGCCAAATTTTGTGCGTATCACTTCTTTACCCAGATATTTTAACTTGAACTTAAAGTTCTCTTCGTCAAAAAACATATTGAGCACCATCTCATCTCCTTCTTTTAAAGTAGAAGTGTCGAGCTTATCGCGCAGATAATAAAAGGAGGAGATCATATCATGTACAGAAGGTTCTGTATTTAAAGTGATCTTCTTTTTATGCTTTATGTCATTAATATGAACAACATGAGCGTTTTGGTCAAACTCTACAATTTTATCTTTGGTATGACCGCCCTCATCTATCTTTCTTATAAATTTATAAGGCAGAATGGTGTTCTTATCTACATATGTTTCATACTTATCTTCAACTTTAAAGAAAATACGCGACACCCCTGTAGTCTCACCATATCCTTTTACATGATAGACAGGTTTAGATTTGTAATTATCGTTCACAACCTCGAGAGTAGCATAGCCCGCATTAAACAGACCATAGTGAATCCTGAACTGAAACCATTCTCCTTCCTGAAAAGCGGGCTCCATATTCTGTGAACTCAACGATAAATTACTTATGAAAACAGCTAGAACTAATAGGTAAATTTTTTTCATTACTATTTTTAATTGGGGCTTCTAGCAACAAGATTACAAGAGTTGTTCCAAAAATAACCAAAACAACATAAAACGCTTTAGGTTTTAGTAAAAAGAAAAGCGCCACCGTTTAAAAACGATAGCGCAACCTATTAATTGTAAACGAACTATTTATAAAGTGCCTCGCGATTCCTGCTCGCGCTCTATAGCTTCAAAAAGCGCTTTAAAATTACCTTTTCCAAAAGATGTTGCTCCCTTGCGCTGGATGATCTCAAAAAACATGGTAGGCCTGTCAAGAACCGGCTTTGTAAAAATCTGCAGTAAATAACCTTCATCATCACGGTCAATAAGTACTCCAAGTTCTTTTAAAGGAGCCAGATCTTCATCTATCTCACCCACGCGATCAAGAACGGTATCATAATACGCTTCTGGAACATATAGAAATTCTACGCCGCGATCTCGCAATTGCGTTACGGTCTCTATAATATTATCTGTAGCTACAGCGATGTGCTGCACACCTGCGCCGTTATAAAAATCAATATATTCTTCTATTTGTGATTTCTTTCTTCCTTCTGCAGGTTCATTTATGGGGAATTTAATTCTCCCATTGCCATTGCTCATTACCTTGCTCATAAGCGCCGTGTACTCTGTAGAAATATCATGATCATCAAAAGAAACAAGCTGCGCAAAACCCATTACTTTTGCATAAAAGTCTACCCATTTGTTCATTTCATTCCATCCTACATTCCCTACCATGTGGTCAATATATTTTAAACCTGTGGACTTTGTTTGATATGATTTTTTAATGGGTTTATAACCAGGCAAAAACGGACCGGTATAATTTTTACGTTCTACGAAAATATGCACGGTTTCTCCATACGTGTGAATGCCTGAAAGTATCACCTGACCGTTCTCATCCTCCCGTTTTTCGGGCTTTAGGAACGATTTTGCCCCTCTTTTAGTCGTTTCTTCATAGCTTTTTGTAGCATCGTCTACCCATAGCGCCACCACTTTTACCCCATCACCATGCTGCTCAATGTGTTTGTTAATTTCGCCGCCAGGCTGCATGGCAGAAGTAAGCACAAGTCTAATCTTGTCTTGCTGAAGCACATAAGAAACACTGTTTTTTTGTCCGGTTTCTAATCCTGAATAGGCAACCGGTTTAAAACCCCAAGCCGTCTGGTAGTAGTATGCCGCCTGTTTTGCATTTCCTACATACAGCTCGACAAAATCTGTACCCAGCAGCGGAAGGAAATCTTCAGCTGCGGGAACTATTTTTTTTAATTCTAATTCGGTATTCATATCTAATATTTTGAAGTTGTGACAACTATTTTTACTTATTTAGCTTTCGCGAAAGCTTACTCCAGCCAGGATTTGTGATAACTCTCATCTGCAATAGGCATGGCATCTTCACAGATCTGCAATGGTTTAAAAGTATCTACCATTACTGCGAGTTCTTCGGTTTCTGTCTTGCCAATGCTACGTTCTACCGCCCCGGGATGCGGCCCGTGCGGAATGCCGGCGGGATGTAACGAAATGTGGCCAGCTTCAATATCATTTCGGCTCATAAAATCACCATCTACATAGTACAATACCTCATCGCTGTCTATATTACTGTGATTGTAAGGCGCAGGAATACTCTGCGGGTGATAATCGTATTTACGCGGACAAAAACTACATACCACAAAAGCATCTGTCTCAAAAGTTTGATGCACCGGTGGCGGTTGATGAATGCGACCGGTGATAGGTTCAAAATCGTGAATGGAAAACGCATACGGATAATTGTAACCATCATAACCCACTACATCAAAAGGATGCGTGGCATATACCATGTCAAAAATCTCATCTTGCTTTTTGATCTTCATCAAAAATTCTCCTTTCTCATTGTTGGTTTCGAGTTCGTAGGGTCGTCTTATATCCCGCTCACAAAAAGGAGCGTGCTCCAGCATCTGGCCAAACCAGTTTCTGTAGCGTTTTGGTGTGTAAATAGGCCGGCGGCTTTCTACTATAAAAAGTCGGTTTTCTGCCGTTTCAAAGTCGATTTTATAAATTGTCCCTCGTGGAATCAACAGGTAATCGCCATATTTAAAATCCAGATTTCCTAAATGTGTTCTTAATTTTCCGCTACCGCGATGCACAAAAAGCAATTCATCTGCATCGCTGTTCTTGTAGAAATAATCATTTGTACTTTGCTGCGGTGCCGCTATTTGAATGGTGCAATCACTGTTTGTAAGAATAGATTTTCGGCTTTGCAGATAGTCTTTTTCGGGCTTTATCTCAAATCCGCGAAAGCGATACGATTGTATATGATTAGCCTTAGCGATCTTTGGCTTAACGCTGTAACTTCCTTTTATCTCTTTTACCTGTGTGGGTCTATTCTCATGGTACATATTTGTGTACATACCTTCAAAACCTATTGTACCAAAAAGCTGCTCGTAATACAGATCGCCATTTGGCTTTTTGAATATAGTATGGCGTTTATGAGGTATTTTACCCAGTTTATGATAGAAAGGCATAGCTTGTATTTTTTCAATACCGCAGACTAGAAAAAACCAATTATCAAATTCTACTCAATCGATATAGTTATTTACAAATATCGTAAAAAGTAAGCCGAAAATCGGCCAAAATGCACTTAAAACCAGAAACCAAGACTAAAATACCAGCTAGCTTCATTAAGCTCTGGCGAGTAGGCGATTTTTGTTTGAAGCGGGCCAATGAAAGTTTCGAGACCATAACCTACAAAATAACCCGTGTAGTCTGGTGCGCTAAACCAATTGCCGCTTGAGAAGAGTTTGTTCTCAATATTTGCCACGTTACCTCCTAAGTTGATGTGGTTGTTTTTGGCAAAATTATAATCAAAAGTAAGTGTGGCTTTTACAAAGCCGTCACCTCCTGAACTTATAAAATCATACCCGTAAAAAGGAACCATATTATTAAGCAGATCATTACCCCAGCCGCCCAGGAAAAAATCAAGTGAATTAATACTCTCGCCGCTAATTTTAAAACCGCCCTCATTTTCAAAAAGCATACTTACTTTAGGAAGAATTTTTGTGGCATATTTTATAGAAGCGCGACCAATAGAGAACTCTTTAAAATTGTTATTGTAATCTGACGAAAAACCATACAGATTAAAAACGCCATTAAAATACCAGCCACGCGTGGGGAAATATTTGTCGTCAAAAGTGTCTAGCTTTAGTTTACCAAAGGCGCTGTAGTAATTGCTATTGTCAAACTTGAAACTCTTATCGCTGTTTTCTCTGCTTATAGTTTCAGTTTCTACCGTAAGGAATTTATGCTCGAGACCCAGATCAAGAGAGAATTGCTTTTCAAATAAAGTTTGCAAATAGATCTGGTTTGTAAAATCTGAGTATTTGACTGTTAGGTTATTCACGCCTGATAAAGGCAGCTCTGATATTTGTTCTACAAAGCGAGCATTCACCCTTTTTTCAAACGTATTAAAACTTGATTTTAGACCGAAGCTGATATAAAACCCATTGTCGCTATAGTAGTCAAATTCATACCGAAGATTATCTCCCAACACAAGATCAAGTGAAGCGACGTCATTTTTAAAAAGTAATCTTTTCTTTGTGATGTTAGCTAAGGCAGCACTTTTGTATAAATCATCATAATGCACGCCTGCACGCAAATATGTGGTGATATCACTTTCCCTAACTTCTAATTCTAAATGATATTGACCGTTATCATACTTCTCCAGCCTATGGTTAATACGCTCAAAATTTCCGGTTGCAGCAAGGTTATTTATACCTGCAAAGAGTTTCCCATAAGTAGTTTTTGCAGGTGGTTTTATTTTTAATTTCCCCAGAATGTATGACCTTGTATAATAAGTGTTACCTCTTATGTTTATACTTTTCAGGTCCAGGCTGTCTGTATATTGACTTTTTAAAGGAGGTTTAGTATACATCTGCTTTTGGCGTGCAGCCAGTTCATCTAATTTGGTTTTAAACTCTTTAGCCTTTTCCTCACCACCATTAATAATTTGCTGCCCTTTACCAAAGTCAACCACAGTGTAATTTTCGATATCAGGCTTGATATAGATATCAGTTTTTTTGGCCTTTTGAGCCATAGCGGTTATCGTACGATAATTGTTGATCTGTAGTAGGATTTCCGGCGCACTACGCAGCTGGTCCCGTGACCTGAGATCATCCTGCACATCTACTCCTATTATATAATTTGCGCCTCTTGCTCTCAATTCTTCTACAGGATAATTATCTACCACGCCACCATCAATAAGTATTCTACCATCTAAAGTCACAGGGCTAAAAAGCGAGGGTAATGCACCGCTGGCAGAAATTGCCTGCGGTAAATAACCATGATCGAGCACTACTGCTGTACCTTTCTCAACATCTGTCGCGATACAGAAAAAAGGAATAGGGAGTTTACTAAAATCATGAATGTTGCCTACATGTTCAGTAAGGTGGGAGAAAAGATTATAGATATTCTGCCCTTTAGAAAGAGCCGAAGGAAATGAGATTTTAAAATTATTAAAAGGTAACGCTATTGCATATTTTTCGGCGTCTGCTTTTTCGTATAAGGTCTGGGCTTCTCGCGGTAAATAATCCTGTATAAGATTATTAAAATCAACCTCTTTAAATATAGAATCAAGTTGGTTTGCATTATATCCCGAAGCATACAGCGCGCCAATAATAGCCCCCATGCTGGTCCCGCCTATGTAATCTATTTTAATCCCCGCTTTCTCAATCTCTTTAAGCACACCTATATGCGCAAGACCTTTTGCCCCGCCGCCACTTAATACTAAACCAACTTTTAAGTTGTCTTGTTTGCGTTGTTGCGCATGAAGCGAAAAGGAAAAAAAAACAATAAGAATAAGCGGTACTATTCTCATGCCTTGTTTTTGTAATAATTATGGATAAGTTTAGCTTTTGCCGGACCTATAATTTCTGCGAGATTATGCTCTGAAGCTTCTTTTACATTCTTTACAGACCTAAAGTGCTTCAGCAACTCAACAACTGTTTTTTCACCAATTCCTGTGATCATATCTAGTTCTGTACCCAGAGCAGCATTGCTTCTTTTATTACGGTGAAAGGTAATACCAAAACGGTGCGCTTCATTCCGCAATTGCTGAATTATTTTTAAAGACTCACTTTTTTTATCAAGATATAAAGGAATAGAGTCTCCGGGATAGTAAATCTCTTCAAGGCGTTTTGCTATGCCTACAATCGCGATTTTACCTCTCAATCCTAATGTTTCTAATGCTTTAACACCTGATGACAATTGACCTTTACCACCATCTACAATTATAAGTTGAGGCAGGTCTTCTCCTTCATTAAGTAATCTCCTGTACCGTCTAAAAACCACTTCTTCCATAGAAGCAAAGTCATTTGCTCCTGTAACTGTTTTAATATTGAATTTGCGATAATCTTTTTTACTAGCCTTTCCGTTCTTAAAAACGACACAGGCAGCCACAGGATTTGTACCCTGTATATTTGAATTATCAAAGCACTCAATATGCCGTGGCTCTTCATTTAAACGAAGGTCTGCTTTCATTTGCGCCATCAATCTGTTTGTATGGCGATCTGGATCTACGATCTTCGTTTGCTTAAAACGCTCCATCCTAAAATATTTGGCGTTGCGTTCAGAAAGTTCTACAATACGTTTCTTATCGCCCAGTTGTGGCACTGTTACTTTTAGATCTTCACCCACTTCTACTTTAAAAGGAACATAGATCTCTGAAGAGCGTGAATTAAAGCGTTGCCTTATTTCTACAATCCCGATTTCTAGTAATTCCTGGTCGTTTTCTGCCAGTTTTTTCTTGATTTCTAAGGTATGTGAGCGGATAATCGCACCGTGCGACAATTGCAAAAAATTCACGTAGCCGTAACCTTCATCAGATACAATACTAAAAACATCTACATTGTTGATCTTAGGATTCACAACAGTGCTTTTTGCCTGATACCCTTCCAGAATATCTATCTTGTCTTTAATGCGCTGCGCTTCTTCAAACTCCATATTGTCTGCATATTCTTTCATGCGGTTGCGAAAGCGAAAAAGTGAATCTTTAAAATTACCTTTTACTATTTCGCGAATAGCGTCAATATTATCGTGATAATCTTTTGCAGAATATTTGTCTTCGCACGGGCCGTAGCAATTGCCTAGATGATACTCAAGGCAAACCTTATATTTACCTGCATCTATTTTTTCTTCAGACAAGTCATAATTACACGTGCGCAGCGGGTACAAACCCTTAATTAGATCCAGAAGAGTATGAACGGTTTTCATGCTTGTGTAAGGACCGTAATATTCACTACCGTCTTTTATGAGCCTTCGGGTAGGGAAAACACGAGGAAATCGTTCTTTTTTTATACAAATCCACGGGTAGCTTTTGTCATCCTTAAGCATGACATTATACCGCGGCTGGTACTTTTTAATGAGATTATTCTCAAGCAACAACGCATCTGTCTCACTGTTTACAACAATGTGTTTTATCTCAACAATTTTCTTAACAAGAACATGAGTTCTTGCGCTATCATGTTTTTTATTGAAATAGGAAGAAACTCTCTTTTTAAGATTTTTTGCCTTACCTACGTAAAGCAATCTGCCGGTTTTATCATAGTATTGATAAACACCGGGACTATTAGGAAGAGTTTTAAGTTGTATCTCTAGATCTGGTTTGCTCATCAAAGTCAAATTTAAGGCTATTTGCGTTCTTAAAAAATAAACTTTAACGACACATTGCCACCTATTTTTTAGCGGCTACTTTCTCTGTTTTCTAATTGTTTAAGGAACAGATTTTTATTTTGACGCCTGAATGTTTTTATAACGAAATAACTTACTCTATTTTTGTTATAACAGACTTTCTGGCTCAACGCTTTTGTTAACTTTGCACCCGTGAAAAAGAAAATTATAGGCCGTACAGATAAAGCAGATTTTCCCCAATTGGGTTTTGAAAATATCGATGTTAAGGTCGATACGGGAGCTTACACTTCATCAATACATTGCAATCACATTAAAGAAGAAGGCGATAAATTGAGTTGTACTTTTCTTGACCCGCAACACCCAGACTATAACGGGAGAGAAATGATCTTTACAGAATATGATATCACAGCTGTTAAAAGTAGTAATGGGGACATTCAGTACAGGTATGTAGTGCAGTGTGATATACGCATTTTTACTAAAATACATAAAATCTCTCTTACACTTAGCTCTAGGGAAGACATGCGTTTTCCGGTTCTTTTAGGGAGAAAATTTCTCACTAAAAAATATATTGTAGACACTGAACTTACAGATGTCTCTTACAATCAAAAACTTCATGAACATAAAGATTTTATCAAGGAATAGCAATTTATATTCTACGCAGCGCCTAATTGAAGCAGCTAAAAAACGCAAGCACAATGTAGAAGTAATTGATCCTTTAAAGTGCGATCTTATTATTGAGAAGCGCAAACCTTCTGTTTATTATAAGGGAAGATATCTTTCAGACACAGATGCAATCATACCTCGTATAGGCGCTTCTATCACTTATTACGGGACAGCGGTTGTAAGACAATTTGAAATGATGGGTTCTTTTACAACCACAGAATCTCAGGCACTTGTACGTAGCCGTGATAAACTGCGTAGCTTACAGATACTTTCTCGAGCCAGACTTGGTTTGCCTAAAACTGTATTTACTAACTATTCACGCGACGTAGCCGAAATTATAGACCACGTAGGTGGAGCGCCACTTATCATTAAACTGCTAGAAGGAACTCAGGGTCTGGGTGTTGTTCTTGCAGAAACTAAGAACGCAGCAGAATCTGTAATTGAAGCTTTTAATGGCTTACAGGCACGTGTGATCGTTCAGGAATTCATTAAGGAAGCAAAAGGGGCAGATATCAGGGCATTTATTGTAGATGGAGTTGTTGTGGGCGCTATGAAGCGTCAGGGCAAGGAAGGTGAGTTTCGCTCTAACCTGCATCGCGGTGGTACAGCAAACATTATACAACTAACAGATGACGAAGAAAATGCAGCAATAAAAGCCGCAAAAGCTATGGGCTTAGGTGTTGCCGGGGTAGATATGTTACAAAGTGCAAGGGGACCATTAATTCTTGAGGTTAACTCTTCTCCCGGACTAGAAGGTATTGAGAAAGCTACAAATAAGGATATAGCAAAAAGCATTATTCGTTATATAGAACGCGGAATTTAATTCATGGCAAGTATAGACGAGAAAAACATTCTTACAATTCTGGGGCAACAGATAATGCCGGGAGGTAAAAAGACCATAAACTTCAATATGGCCAAACTGTATACTACCACTTCTGTAGATGTACCCATAATAATATACAGATCAAAAAAACCGGGCCCCTGTGTTCTAATTACAGCAGGTATACATGGCGATGAAATAAGCGGTGTAGAGATCGTGCGCCAGATCATCGCAAAAAAAATTAACAGACCCACCAGAGGTACAATCGTTTGTATTCCCGTTTTAAATGTCTTCGGTTTTTTAAACATGAGCAGAGATTTTCCAGATGGGCGTGACCTTAATAGAGTTTTCCCAGGTAGCAAGCACGGCTCACTGGCAAGTAGGTTTGCTTTTCAGTTTGTAAATAAAATATTACCAATTGCAGATTTCTGTCTCGATTTTCACACCGGCGGTGCTCATAGATTTAATGTACCCCAGATACGTGTTGATCAGGATGATGAAAGACTATGTGAGTATGCTAAAATTTTTAATGCTCCATTCACTGTGTTTTCTAAAAACATCACAAAGTCTTATCGCTCTACATGCACTAAAATGAATAAGCCCATTTTATTATTTGAAGGGGGCAAATCTCAAATTAGTGATAAACGCATAGCCAGAGAAGGTGTTTTAGGAACAATGCGCATCCTGCGACATCTAAACATGTTACAGCCGGAATTTGAAGTTCCTGAAGAAAACGAAACTTCAGTGATTATTGAGAACAGCTCATGGATTCGTGCAAAATACAGCGGTCTGTTGCATTTAAAATCTGCTTGCGGAGATCTGGTAGAAAAGGGCCAAATCATAGCAACTATTACAGATCCTTATGGCTCTTTTAGGCATCGGGTAAAATCTCCTTATCATGGCTATCTCATAAATGCTAATGAAGCCTCGCTTGTTTATCAGGGAGATGCTATATTTCACATCTCAACTACTGCAGCAGTTTATGAAAAAGGCCGATCTAAGAAAAAAATATAAGAATCTAAGAAATACACTTACCCAGAATCAAATTGAAGAAAAGAGCATTGCCATTGCAAACAAGACTCTTGAAATCAATATTTGGGATTTTTCATTCTACCATATATACCTACCCATTACCAGGTTTAATGAGGTCAATACAGAATATCTACTTAGCATTTTAGGTGGCAAGGATAAAAACATCATCGTTTCTCGCATTGATCCTGATTCTGACGAATTAATTAATTTTCTCCTTACAGATAATACAGCCATTAAAATTAATAAGTGGGGCATACCTCAACCTGTAGATGGTATCAATATTGAAACGGAGAAAATAGATGTTGTGTTTGTTCCTCTTTTGGCTTACGACCAATATGGCAATCGCATAGGTTACGGCAAGGGCTATTATGATAAACTTCTACAAAAATGCAAAAAAGATTGTCTTAAGATAGGTTTATCTTTCTTTGAACCTGAGCAATTCATCGAGATAGAAAATCACGACATACAACTAACACATTGTATAACAGAGAACAAAATTCATATTTTTTAACTCTTTTTTTAAATTTTTTAATATCTTGGGCGTCCCAAATCATACATTTAATGGTAAACAAGCCTGCAAAAAAACGTAGCCGAATTATGTCATTTTTCGGCGGCGGTTCATCATCTCTCCCTTCAGATCAAGAACAAGAAAAATTCTATTATGAACAAATAGCTTCTTTAACAGGAGCCGGAGGTTTTAATGTAGATTTTATCGAAAAAAAAACTTTTTTTGATAATCAACTCCGTGCCATTCTAGAAACTCCAGAAGGGTACAAACCCTCATTAAAGCATACCTTACACTACTACGACATGGATTTTCACAATGTGGTAGCTAAAAATTTTGAAAGCGTTAAAAAAGGGAAAGCTTTTGAGCACGAACTTAAAATGATTACCTACACTAATAAAGTTTTTTGGGCAAGAGCTATTGGGAAACCCGTTTTTGGAGATAAAAGCAAGGTAATAGGTTTAAGAGGAGTAGTTATTAACATAGATGAAGAGAAGAAAAAAGAGATGGCTTTACAGAAATCTCTTGAGATCATAGAAGCTAATAATCATCGGCTTTTCAAGTTTGCAAATTATGTTTCTCACAACCTTAAATCTCATGTAAATAATCTTGAGCTCACGTCTCAACTTGTTGATGAAGGCAGTTTAAAAGAAGAGCAGGTAGAACTATTTAATAATTATAGGGAAATTGCAAAAAGCCTTTCTCGCACTGTTGCCCAACTTAATGAGGTTGTTTCTATACAAAATCGAGGAACAGAAAAACGAGTTCCCGTAAATCTGCAGGATGTGCTGGATAAGTGTGTAAATGAACTACAACCATTGATCTCAAGGGAAGAGGCTTACATTTACTCAGATTTCTCTGAAGCGCCCGAGGTGATGTATATACAAGATTTTATGGATAATATCTTCTATACACTCATAAAAAACGGCATAAATAGTAAGAAAATCGGTCGTAAACCTGAAATAAAGGCCTACAGTCTTGATGATAACGGTAAGACTTCAATTGTTATAGAAGACAATAGCGCCGGAATAGATATGGAGAAAGATCAGGATCGTATTTTCCACATGTCAAAAAGCAGCAGCTTTGAGAATGACAACCATTCGGTAGGTTTGTTTATCGTAAAAAACCAGGTAGAAGCTCTGGGCGGAAAAATTTCTGTAGTAAGTAAATTAGGTTACGGCACCAAGTTTATAATCACATTGTACTAGCCAAATAATCTAAAATTATTTAACTACCAGTTCCTCTTTTTCAACTTTTTCTGGCTGCGAAAACGCCTTCTTATTAAATACAAGCAGCAATCCCACGCCTATACTTATCGCTGCATCTGCGATATTAAAAACAGCATTAAAAAAGGTAAAATAAGAACCGCCCCATACAGGCAGCCACTCAGGAAGATAACCCTCCCACATTGGGAAGTATAACATGTCTACAACTTTACCGTGTAAAACAGTGCCATAACCACCATCTTCAGGTAAAAACGTGGCTACATGCCCCACACTGTTGTCAAATATTAAACCGTAGATCACCGAGTCAATTATATTACCAAACGCACCGGCAAAGATCATCGCTATAGCAGTTATAAGAATTCTAGATCCGTTCTTTTTTACGGTGTCATATAACCAATAGCCAATTAATGGCAAAATACCTATTCTAAAAAGAGTAAGAATAAGTTTGCCGTAATCACCGGGTATCTTTGCTCCCCAGGCCATGCCTTCGTTCTCTACAAAAAGAATCTTGAACCAGCTAAAAACCTCAACTTCTTCACCTAAGACAAAATGAGTTTTTATGTAAATCTTACTAATTTGATCTATTAGTAAAACTAAAATTATGATGCCTACGGCCTTTTTTATCGACATGATGTTGCATTAAAGCGAAGCGCAAAAATAGCTAATTTATTTAGACTGGCTTACAGTGATGTTGCCATCTATACTCGATAATTCTAAACGGTGAACCGGCGATTCTATTTCATCAATTAATAATTTGCCATGCCGGCTGTGAGCCTGTATTGCGCTACTCGTGGTTTCTACCATTATATCACCCCTATTTGTATTAATAACGCCATTTCCTCTAAAATCTAATAAGTAACAATCACCGCTAGACAGGTTTATATTTACATATTTATAATTGCCGCTTGCATGAACAGAGGCTAAAGCAGAATCTACCCACAGATCAAGATTCCTGGGCATGGTAATATCAATCTCTACAGACATGACTTTGTGCGCGGCGAGCTTATCATCAAAAGCTTCAAAATCTGGAGTTCTTCCTACAGTAATAACAACAAGATCATTTTCAACCTTAGTGTTTATAAGTACGCTTTCATAGGTTTCTCCTTCAATTCCTGAAGATATTACCACATCTTTAGTGTCTCCCGCTGTAATGTTTACTCTAAAAATCTGGTCAGAATTGACAAAAATCCCCTTTAAACCGGCTAATTCCAGCTGATCTACAGTGTGCTTTTGACCAAATGATAACGCGGTCACAACAAGCATTATTAAAATTAGTACTTTACGCATAGGTGCTCACACTCAACAAAAAACGCTCCATAAAGGAGCGTTAATAGATTTTATAACAATGAGAATTTAAATCCCACTTAATAAGTAAATTATTTCTGCATATTTTTTGCTTCAATGCTCAATGTAGCATGAGGCACAAGTTTAAGGCGGTCTTTATTTATAAGCTTGCCTGTTACTCTGCAAATACCGTATGTCTTATTTTGTATACGCACAAGAGCGTTTTTAAGATCTCTAATGAACTTTTCCTGACGTATAGCCAGCGCAGAATTTGCTTCTTTGCTCATTGTCTCGCTGCCTTCTTCAAAAGCTTTGAAAGTAGGCGAAGTATCATCTGTGCCATTATTACCATTATTCATATAAGCACTCTTAATAAGATCAAGATCACTTTGTGCTTTATCAATTTTTTGCTGAATTAGCTGGCGGAACTCCTCGAGCTCTGCATCGCTGTACCTTTCTTTAATTTCGGTTGCCATAATACTAATGTTTTTTAATAGAAAGCCTTGTTTCTATATCGTCAAAGGCTATTTCTATACCGTTTTCAACTTCTTCTGCAACATCGAGATTTGCCGTGAGCGTCTCATTCTTTATATAATCCAGATTCTCGCGTACGGCTTTTGCAATCGTATCATCCTTCTGGAGTCTAACATCAATTTTGTCTGTCACTTCAAAACCTGAATCCTTACGTAAATTCTGTATACGGTTAACCAGTTCTCTGGCCACCCCCTCGCTGCGTAAATCTTCAGTTATTGTAACATCTAGTGCGACAGTGATAGCACCACTGCTGGCAACAAGCCAACCCTCGATGTCTTGTGAGCTTATCTCTACGTCGCCGGCGTCCAAAGTAACAATTTTTCCATTAATATCAACCTCAATTGCACCCTCTTTTTCAATAGTGGCGATATCTGCAGGCCCCATATTAGTTATTTTACTGGCAATGAGTCGCATATCTTTACCAAAACGAGGTCCTAATACCTTAAAATTAGGTTTTATGTTTTTTACTAAAATACCTGAAGCATCGTCAATTAGCTCTATCTCTTTTACATTCACTTCAGACTTGATAAGGTCTTGTACCGCTGCGATCTCCTCACGTTGCGATTCATCCAGAACGGGTATCATTATACGTTGCAAAGGCTGTCTTACTTTTATCTTCTCTTTCGCCCTGAGCGATAGAACCAGGGAAGATATTGTTTGCGCATCCTGCATCTTACGCTCAAGCAGTTTGTCTATAAATGACTCATCACTTTTAGGAAACTGAGTAAGGTGAACGCTTTCAAAATTTTCTTTACCCGTTACCGCGTTAAGGTCTTTATACAAACGATCCATAAAAAACGGAGCCACAGGAGCGCTTAATTTTGCGATAGTTAAAAGACAGGTGTAAAGTGTCTGGTATGCCGACAGTTTATCAGGACCATATTCTCCTTTCCAGTAGCGTCTTCTGCTTAGGCGCACAAACCAATTGCTTAGGTTTTCCTGCACAAAGTCTGATATTGCACGAGTAGCTTTTGTAGGCTCATAATCTGCATAAAACGCATCAACTTTCGCGATAAGCGTGTGGAGTTCAGATAAGATCCAGCGGTCTATTTCTGGCCTGTCTTCAAGCTTCACCTCATCTTCAGAATAATTAAAATTATCAAGATTAGCATAAAGCGAAAAGAACGAATATGTATTGTAAAGCGTACCAAAGAACTTGCGTTGAACTTCTGTAATACCATCAAGATCAAACTTGAGGTTATCCCACGGGTTTGCATTGGTGATCATATACCAGCGCGTTGCATCTGGGCCAAAGGTATCAAGCGTGGTAAAAGGGTCTGCCGCGTTACCCAGTCTCTTAGACATTTTCTGCCCGTTCTTGTCTAGCACCAGCCCGTTTGACATCACATTCTTATACGCCACATCATCAAAAATCATGGTAGCGATCGCATGCAATGTATAAAACCAGCCGCGTGTCTGGTCTACACCTTCTGCGATAAAGTCGGCTTTACGCCAGGTTTTCTCTACTTTTTCCTTGTTTTCAAAAGGATAATGCCATTGAGAATACGGCATAGAACCAGAATCAAACCACACATCTATTAGATCTGCTTCCCGCTTCATGGGTTTTCCGCTTGCCGAAACCAGAGTTATTTTATCTACAACGTTCTTGTGTAAGTCAATTTTATCATAATTGGCGTCACTCATGTCACCCGCCACAAAATCTTCAAAAAGATCTTTTTTAAGCACGCCGGCTTCAACAGCTTTTGCCATTTCCGCTTTAAGCTCTGCCACAGAACCTATTATAATTTCTTCTTTACCGTCATCTGTTCTCCAGATAGGCAATGGTATTCCCCAATATCTTGAGCGAGAAAGATTCCAGTCATTTGCATTAGCCAGCCAGTTGCCAAAACGACCTTCACCGGTTGATTTTGGTTTCCAGTTTATACCCAGATTGAGCTCATGCATGCGATCACGCACATCTGTCACTTTTATAAACCAGCTATCAAGCGGGTAATACAAAATAGGTTTATCTGTACGCCAGCAATTTGGGTAACTGTGCACATATTTCTCAACCTTAAAGGCTTTATTTTCGGTCTTTAATTTAATTGCAATCTCAACATCTACGCTCTTTTCTGGTGCCTGACCGTCGTCGTAATATTCATTTTTGACGTATTTACCACCAAATTCTTTAAGCTCAGGGCGAAATTTACCCTGCAGATCTACAAGAGGCACAAGATTATCGTTCTCATCTTTTACCAGCATAGGCGGCACCTCTGGCACGGCCTGTTTTGCCACCATAGCATCATCTGCACCAAAAGTGGGCGAAGTGTGAACAATACCAGTACCGTCTTCTGTGGTAACAAAATCGCCTAAAATCACCCTAAAAGCGTTCTCAGGATTATTAAAAGGCTTCACGTAATCTATTACCGGCTCATAACGCAGATCAACCAGATCTGCACCTTTACATTCGGCTAGAATTTGATATGGTATTTTTTTATCGCTTTCGTTATAATTTTCAAAATCTGCATCACCTTCTGCCTGAAAGAATTTCTTATCAAACTGCTTGCTTACAAGAGCTTTCGCCAGAACCACATTTATAGGCTCAAACGTATACTGATTAAAGGTTCTTACTAAAACGTAATCTATATTTTTACCTGCAGTCAAAGCTGTGTTAGAAGGAAGCGTCCACGGTGTGGTGGTCCAGGCTAGAAACCCTGTTTCCCCCTCCCGGCCTCCCCCCAATGGGGAGGTGTTTTCATTCAAGTTAAACGCTTTTTCAAAACGTTCCTGATTTTCCCCTTTGGGGGATAGGGGGAAAAAAGCCGTAACCGTTGTATCTGTTACATCCTGATACGTTCCGGGTTGGTTTAATTCATGCGAACTTAACCCTGTACCGGCCTTTGGTGAATATGGTTGTATGGTGTAGCCTTTGTAAATAAGTCCTTTATCATAAATTTCTTTAAGCAGCCACCAGACTGTCTCCATATACTTAGGCTTGTAGGTAATGTATGGATCTTCCATATCTACCCAATAGCCCATTTTTTCGGTGAGGTCGTTCCACACATCTGTGTAGCGCATTACCGCATTACGACAAGCCTCATTATATTCTTCTACGCTTATTTTTTTACCTATGTCTTCTTTAGTAATACCAAGCTCTTTTTCAACACCTAACTCTACCGGAAGACCATGCGTATCCCATCCCGCTTTACGCTTTACCTGAAAACCTTTTTGGGTTTGAAAACGGCAAAAAATATCTTTTATGGCTCGTGCCATAACGTGGTGAATACCGGGCATCCCATTTGCAGACGGCGGTCCTTCAAAAAAAATGAATGGCTCGTTACCTTCTCTGGTTGTGATACTCTTTTCAAAAATGTCATTTTCTTTCCAGTAGGCGAGTATATCTTCGGCTACTTTAGGAAGGTCAAGACCCTTATATTCAGTGAACTTTGTGTTCATTTTTTGCGTTTTCTAATAAGTCTGCAAAATTACGCAATTTTGAGTAAAATGAAGCAACTCAACTGCCCAGAATAACCGCAACCGATTTTCTTGCCTAAAAGGCCAAAATTTAGCCATTATAAGGAGTTTTTTTACGCTTTCGAGATCATCTAATTCTCATTAAAATACCGGTAAAACACCTGCATAAGTGAAGGCCTAATGTGCAAATCATAAATTGCCGTATTGTTTCTGGTGGGATAAACGCGGTTAGAAAGAAAGACAAAAACCATCTTATTGTCAGGATCTGCCCACACAAACGTGCCGGTAAAACCGCTGTGGCCAAAGCTATTCATGCTTACCTCAGGATTGGGCGACGCTTCTGCAATATCAAGAGTAGGATTATTAAGCAATGGTTTATCAAAACCCAGTCCACGTCTGTTATCATTTTCAGGATATTGAACGCGTGTAAATTCTTTCAGTGTTTTTTTAGAAATATATCTGTGACCACCATAGGTTCCCATATTCATATACATCTGCATCAATTTTGCAAGATCGTCTGCAGTAGCAAAAAGACCCGCATTACCAGAAACTCCGCCCATTAAGCTCGCATTCTCATCGTGTACCCAGCCGCGCACATAATTTTTGCGGTAAACCGAATCTTCTTCTGTAGGAATAATTTGCTCTATAGGAAAATCATGTTCCAGCGGATTAAACATAAAATTTTCCGCGTCCAGCGGAGTATAAAAATTCTCCTGAACATAGTGTTCGTAAGGCACACCGCTAAGATTTTCTATAATTTTTGGAAACAGTAAAAAGGTCAATCCCGAGTATTTATATTTCTTTTCAGGAGAAATGTGAGAACGGTTGATCTTTCTATACATTTTGCGCACAAATCGCTTATTCATGTACAATTCATTATAGGTCTGTACCGAAAATCGGCGGGACTTCTTATCTCGTATAAATCTGTGTTTAAATTTTCCGTTTTTCTTTAGAACATCATTGAGAAAAACAATGTAAGGCTCTAATCCCGCCTGATGCGCCAGAATCTCACGCACCGTAATATCACGCTTATCTTTACGATGTTTCCAAGGTTTCCAGTACCTGCTAAACTTAGCATCAAGATTAATTTTACCTTCATCAACCAACTTCATTACGGCAGGCAAAGTGCCGGCCATTTTAGTTACCGAAGCCAGGTCATACAGGTCGTTATTCTCAACCGGTGTTATGCTGTCATAAGTCTGAAAACCAAAAGAGCGGTGGTAGATGATCTCGTTATCTTTTGCCACAAGAAGCTGCGCTCCCGGGAAAGCGTGAGATTGTATCGCAAACTTCATTATAGAATCTACTTTCTCATTTATCGCCTTTTTGTTTATGGGTGCATATTGCAATATAGAATCTGCAGCCGGCCCGCAACCGCAATCAATTTGAGCAGATAAAGTAACTGTAAAACAGATCACAAAAAGCGAAATAAATAAAATTTTCATGTGGTATTATTGGCTTCTATAAATCTAAAACTATAATTACAAAGCAGCCGATTTTAACCTATAAATTACCGAAAATTGATTGTTTTTGGGAGGTATTTATTAGTCAAACAAATATTTCGACAAGCCCAATAGGACATTTAAGGATTCAAGTGGATTTTGGAAACAATTCTGCATGGATTAAATAAACTTATATAAGAAAAAAACTACTTTTTTTAGGCAAAAATTAGCCATAAATAGTAAAAATCACTTCTGCCAATAAAGAATACACAATGTCAGTCTGAGCCTGTCGAAGACGATCATATTATTTCCACAAGTTCAATAAAACCACAACAACTTTGTATTGCATTAAGTCAATTTCGGTAAAAACTTTACATTTACCACCAAGATCAATTCTGCCAGGTGCAGAATAAAAAAAGACAAAAATCGTCACCCCAAATTGACTAAAAATGACTGAACCGGAAACTGAAAATACCGTCACACAAACCGAAGAATACGCAAAATTCTGGCCACGAGCGGGCGCCTATATTCTTGACAATATTGTGATCGCACTGGCTTCTTTTACCATAAACTCCATTAATATTGCGCAATTCAAGAGCTTCTGGCTGTATCTTCTTTTTGCCCTTATTGCTATTTTGTACAAACCCCTTATGGAAGCCAGATACAGCGCCACTTTAGGGAAAATGATTCTCAATTTGAAAGTCACTAACACGCAGTACGACCCTATAGATTACACCACATCTTTTTTGCGCAGCCTTATTTTTATCGTACCACCGCTTCTGTATGTTCCGTTTTATTATTTAGCCTTTCAAAATGCTGATCTTGATCAGTACAATGCCGTACTTGAATTTGGTAATGAATTTGCAAATGCATATCCGCTTGTAGAGTGGATTGGGAATTTGAGTGTCATACTTCTCGCTGCAGATGTTGTTGTTCTCTTAACCGACAAAACCAAAACTCAAAGCTCACTGCACGATCGTATCGCAAAAACATACGTGATTCAGGAAAAGAAATAGAATGTTGCTGAGGATAATTTAGCTTTCGCGAAAACCTCCTTTACTGCGGTTAAAATCGACTTTTAACACCGAAAATCGCATGCTCAGGTTGAAGTCATGTGTCATTTAGACAGAGTTCCGGTTAAGAATTCGCATAACTTAATACATTTAATCACGCCGATCCGTACATAATGTGATCTCTTCTAAAGTCGAGATTAAAGCATTACTCTTGGGAAAAGAAAATTTGAAGACTACCAAACGTCTGTATATTACTCATTTTATACTTTCATTATTAAGTAATATTTTCATTAAAATACTGCCAATATCTTTAAATTTACTACAAATCATTTTACATGAAGCCAGATCTTTTTGAAGCTCCCGATTATTATAATATTGATGACCTGCTCACAGAAGAACATAAACTTGTGCGCAGCGCAGCGCGAGAATGGGTAAAGCGGGAAGTGTCGCCAATAATCGAGGAAGCGGCTCAAAAAGCAGAATTCCCAAAACAAATTATTACCGGTCTGGCAGAAATTGGTGCTTTTGGCCCTTACATTCCGGAAGAATATGGCGGTGCAGGGCTGGATCAAATTTCCTACGGACTCATAATGCAGGAGATAGAACGTGGTGATTCTGGCGTACGTTCTACTGCATCTGTGCAATCTTCTCTGGTTATGTATCCTATCTGGAAATATGGCAACGAAGAGCAACGCAAAAAATATCTGCCTAAATTGGCAAGCGGTGAATTTATGGGATGCTTTGGACTTACTGAACCCGATCACGGTTCTAATCCTTCCGGAATGACTACAAATTTTAAAGATCAAGGTGATCACTATTTGCTCAACGGTGCTAAAATGTGGATATCTAATGCGCCTTTTGCAGATATCGCTGTGGTTTGGGCGAAAGATGAAAATGATCGTATTCATGGTCTGATAGTAGAACGCGGTATGGAGGGTTTCTCAACTCCTGAAACTCATAACAAATGGTCGCTACGCGCCAGTGCAACAGGCGAACTTATTTTTGACAATGTAAAAGTGCCCAAAGAAAATCTATTACCTAATAAATCAGGTTTAGGCGCTCCGCTTGGTTGTCTGGACTCCGCTCGTTTTGGTATTGCATGGGGCGCAATTGGCGCAGCGATGGATTGCTACGACACCGCTTTGCGATATTCTAAAGAAAGAATGCAGTTTGGCCAGCCCATTGGCTCTTTTCAGCTTCAGCAAAAAAAACTGGCAGAAATGATCACTGAAATTACCAAGGCTCAATTACTCGCCTGGCGCTTGGGCACTTTACGTAATGAAGGCAAAGCCACCTCGCCACAAATCTCTATGGCGAAACGCAATAACGTTGATATGGCTATAAAAATCGCCCGTGAAGCACGCCAGATTTTGGGTGGAATGGGAATCACGGGAGAATACAGCATCATGCGCCACATGATGAATCTTGAAAGCGTGATTACCTATGAGGGTACGCATGATATTCACCTGCTTATTACCGGTTTAGACATTACCAGCCTCAATGCATTTAAATAATACCGGTATAAAGATAATTAAGGGCGATATCTTTTAATTTGTTGTCATCCTTTTATAATTTTGCGCCTTAATGCTGAAGACCTATGATTGAAGACGTAAAAAAAGCTATTTTACCGTATCAGGAACAACTGCTTGATCACCCTTTATATTCCTCTTTAAAAACGCCTAACGACTTGCAGCGTTTTATGGAGCATCATGTATTTGCAGTGTGGGATTTTATGTCGCTTTTAAAATCGTTACAAACTAGTCTTACGCAAACCAGAACTCCATGGTATCCTTTAGGAAACCCTGAAGTTCGCTATCTCATCAACGAGATCGTACTTGCCGAAGAAACTGACATCAATCTTGACGGAAAACGCCAGAGTCATTTTGAAATGTATCTGGACGCGATGAAGAAAGCAGGCGCTTCTACACAGCATATCAATTCTTTTCTTGAGCATATTATTCACGGTACTGATATTTTCCTGGTAATTGCCGTGAGCGAATTACCAAAAAGTGTAAAGAAATTTTTACGCTTTACTTTTGAAGTGATCACAGAAGGTAAACCGCATAAAATTGCTGCGGCTTTTACCTTTGGTCGTGAAGACTTGATTCCGGGTATGTTTACACAGATAATTGGCAATATTCAGCAGAATTTTCCTAAAAAAGATCTTACTCTTTTTAAATATTATTTTGATCGCCACATAGAACTTGACGGTGATGAGCACGGCCCAATGGCGCTACAAATGGTTTCAGAATTGTGTGGCGACGATGCTAAAAAATGGCAGGAAGTTGAAGAAGTTTCTATTAAAGCTCTACAAAAACGCATTCAATTATGGAACGGAATCGAGCTAGAAATCAGGGAAAATGTCGCCGTATAAATTTTAAGGCCATATTTGTATCTTTAACTCAAAAGATACTAGATGTCGTCAACTGCTCGTTTTGACAGAGCTTATAAAAATGCAAAAGTAATCCCGTTTACTGATGCTGATAAGATCATCCTCTTTAGCGATTGCCATCGTGGCGACAATAGCGGTTCTGATGATTTTGCAAATAACCGGAACATCTACTACCACGCTTTAAAACAATACTACAAAGCAAATTTTATATACTGCGAACTAGGTGATGGCGATGAGCTTTGGGAAAATCTCTCCTTTAAAACCATACACCAATCACACCAGAATATTTATGATCTCATGCAGCTTTTCTATTCAGAAAACAGGCTGCACCTCATCTGGGGAAACCATGATATGGTGTATCGCAATGAGAACTACGTAAAAAACACACTCTATACTTTTTTTGATCACAAAACCGGAAAAGATCAACCGCTGTTTCCAGGAATCAAGATCAACGAAGCCATAATTCTAAAACACGCCGAAACCGGGCAGGAACTTTTTCTCTGTCACGGTCATCAAGCCGACTGGATGAATTATGTAGGCTGGCGCATTAATCGGTTTATGGTACGCGTGCTTTGGCGACCGCTTAATCTTGCAGGAATTTCAGATCCTACCAGTCCGGCAAAAAACTACACCGAACTTATTAAAGTAGAGCGTCGCACCAAAAAATGGATCATAAATAATAAAAACCGTTTTACTATAACCGGGCACACGCACAGGCCACGTTTTCCCGAGCCTGGTGATATCGCTTATTTTAATGATGGTAGCTGTGTGCACCCAAGAAGCATAACAGGACTTGAAATAGAAGATGGAAAAATCTCGCTTATAAAATGGCAAATCGCCACTACAGATGATGGCGTGCTAAAAATTGTGCGAGTACTTCTTGAAGGCCCTCAAAAACTAATTGATTATAAAACCGATTAAATGAAAATCTGCTCTTTTTTACCGATTTTAAGTGTGTTTATCCTGATTTCCTGTAACGATGAATCAACAAAACCGGACACTGTAAAATGGTCACAATATTTAGGCGGAAGCGACAGAAATCACTTTTCAAAAATAGATCAGATCACGCCAGAGAATGTGAAAGATCTACAAATTGCATGGACTTACAAAGCACCAGACAGCGGACAAATGCAGATGAATCCGCTAATGGTGAATGGCAAGGTTTACGGCGTTACTTCGGCAGTTCAAATTTTCGCGCTTGACGCGGAAACTGGTAAAGAGATCTGGCGTTATGGCGATCCATTACGAGCATGGCACAGCACGAGCCGCGGAGTGAGTTATTGGGAAAGTGAAGACGGTAAGGACAAGCGAATTCTGGGAACAATTGGAGCCAGTTTATATGCCCTAAACGCCGATAATGGTCAACTTATACCCGATTTTGGCAATAACGGCGCGGTAGATCTGCATACCGGTTTGCCCGAAAGCGCTAAGGACAAATTCATTATTTCAAACACGCCGGGAACGATTTTTAAAAACCTCATTATCATGCCTGTGCGCCTCTCTGAAGGTGCAGATGCTGCGCCGGGTGATATTCGGGCTTTTAATGTGATCACCGGGAAACTGGAATGGACTTTTCATACGATTCCACATCCGGGAGAAGCAGGTTATGAAACCTGGGAGAATACCGAAGCGTATAAAAATGAAGGCGTAGGCGCAGTTAACAATTGGGCGGGAATGGCTGTTGACAAAGATCGTGAGATTATTTTTGTTCCCACAGGTTCTGCCGCTCCCGATTTTTATGGAGCCAAAAGAAAAGGCAGCGGTTTATACGCAAATAGTCTTCTTGCGCTTGATGCAAATACCGGTAAATTGATTTGGCATTACCAATTTGTGCACCACGATATTTGGGATCGGGATCTGCCTGCACCTCCTAATCTTATTGAAGTAGAACGAGACGGCAAGAAGATCGCTGCTGTAGCGCAGATCACAAAACAGGGTTATGTTTTCGTTTTTAACAGAGAAACCGGCGAACCACTTTTTGATATTGAAGAAGTAGAAGTTCCTGCTTCTAACCTTCCCGGGGAAGAAGCCTGGCCTACACAGCCGTTGCCCGTAAAACCGCTGCCTTTTGCCAGACAGGCTAAAGATTTAACCGAATATGATATTAGTCCGTTTGCTGAAAACAAAGACGAATTGCTGAAAATATTAAACGCTCACGATAAACGCATGTTTGCTCCGCCGGGACTTGATCCTGTTTTGCTATTGCCGGGGTATGATGGCGGTGCAGAATGGGGCGGTGCCGGAGCAGATCCTGAAAATGGAATTCTATATATAAATTCTAACGAAATGGCATGGACGCTTCAGCTTGAAGAAACCAAAGCTGAAGATATAATGGGAGAATCTCCGGGGGAATCTCTTTACAACATCAACTGTGCTTCCTGCCATCAAAAAGATCGTAAAGGCCTGCCTGCAAGTAATTATCCTTCTTTACAGAATATTCATCAACGATTGACCAAAGAAGCTGCACTTAGCACTATTTCTAATGGAAAAGGAATGATGCCCGGATTTACCTTTTTGAAAGATGATGAAAAAGATGCGTTGGTGTCTTTCCTATTTGGTGAGGAGAAAAAAGAAGTTGCGAGTACGCTGATAGATACAGCTAACATTCCGCCGTATAGCCACACAGGCTACCATAAATTTTTAGACAGTAATGGTTTACCGGGTATCACTCCGCCGTGGGGGACTTTAAATGCGCTTGATCTAAATACCGGCGAATATCTATGGAAAATCCCGCTGGGAAGCGTAAAATCGCTCTTTGATAAGGGAATTCCGGAAACGGGAACAGAAAACTATGGCGGACCCATAATCACCGAAAATGGTTTACTGATGATCGCTGCTACAAAAGATGGATTTTTCAGGATTTTTGATCGAAATACCGGCAAATTACTGTGGAAAACTAAATTGCCCGCCGCTTCTTTCGCAACACCTTCAACGTATATGATTAATGGCAAGCAATATATTGTCCTGGCTTGTGGCGGTGAAAAGTTAGGAACAGAAAAAGGAAATGAAATTGTGGCTTATGCGTTGCCTGAAAATTAAGCTTTCAAGTAAGTTCCTGCACAAGAAAGTGAATTTCTAACTTTGTGCAGGAAGCTATTTAATTTGAAATTTCTCTAATAAGATTTGCTACCTCAATGCCTCCTATTCTCTCTTTACCTCTAAAAAATTCAAGATTTGTGATTTTATTAGATTTTGGGAGAGGAATAAAGATTCTTCCATCTTTTAAATAAGAAAGGTGGGTTTCACCTTCGTCACAAGATCTCAACAATAGAGGATCCTGCATTTTTAAGTTAGCAATAACCTCTTGTTGCCCACCTAGTAGTTGTATATTGAAATTGCCTGTGGAATAAGGCATTTTACCTGCAACTTCTTTTATAGTTGCATTATCTTTTACTATTTGACCCTCCTTTACAGTAAGTTCAAGTACGTAAATACCATTTTGGTTTTTTGAAAAATAGTCAGGTGAGTATGGTGAAGTATTTTTTTCTACACGAGCTCTTACTTCATCATCTGTTTCAGTTTTTTCCTGAGCAGTTGCTACAATACCTAGAAGTAACAAGATCAGAATTGTGATTAATCTATAAAGCGTTTTCATAATATTCAGTTAATAGCATTATCTAGCATTGCATAATTAATTCTGTACTGACCGGGGCAATCATAGAAAGTATGAGTTAATCCTGTCGTGATCATCTGGCAATTAGAAACACATAAATGATACCAACTATCAGAACCTATCTGTGCACCATCTGCCGCTGTCTTACAGCTGCCATAATCTGATGCTGCAGCCTGCGCAGCAGCAAGACTGGGCCAGTTATTGGGATAAGGATCTGTTTGAAAATGAGACCCACCTCCATATTCATCTGCCAGATCAAAAAGACCATGACCCGATTCATGCAGTATTGTACCGCGGTTCTGCATTTCTGAGGAATACAATCCTCCCGACGCATAATCGCGCAGGTTATTTTGATGCATTAAAACTCTTCCTTCGGCAAAACTTAAATTCGCATTATTAGAAGGTACCTGATGTGTTCCCGCTGTAGAAATCTGATCGTAATCTGTTGCAGTTCCCCGTTGAGGGTTTATATAAAAATTATACTGCCTGCGCCAAAATCTGCTTTTAGATTCATCAAAGAACGATTCACTTATCATGCGCCTGGAGTGATCATAAAAATCGTTGATATTGCTAATATCTGTGTCTGGTATAAACACAACATCAAAAACATCATCAGGATCACCCTGAACATAGACAGGTGCCGGCATGTTTGCAACAGGATAAGGTCTTGTGGCGTATGAAACCACAAACGATTTAGTTTGCTCAGGAGTGTTAACCCTCCATCTATAAGTGATAAGTTTGTTATTCCCATTACCGCTACTTTTAGTAAAATTAAGGTCGCCTCCGGGATTTGTCCAGCTTTGCAATAAATTTTCAGTACCGGTAGAAGTTATGGTTCCGCTACTGTTAATTGTGCTTACAGTTTCATATAATTCAGCAGAATTTATATTCCCTGAAGAAACTCGCTCAAGTGTATAAGTTACAGCCTCGCTACCTGAGGGATAAACAGGACTGTGCAACGCAAGAGTGACAGGATCTTTTTCGCATGACGACAAAGCCGCTGCGATACAAACGATTAATAAGGGTTTTCTTAATAAGTCATAATTTAATGTTTTCATGATTATTTAAATTAGTTAAAATACTTTAGATATATAACCAAATTTAATGTGCTGAAAATCAGAAATCAACCTAAACAAACCCTATTATAAAGGTGATAAACCCATATTTCACAAGGTCTAATAAGAAGTGGAAAACAGGAATTATCTCTTTATATAAACCTCTTTAAAATATTATTTGCAAAACTAAAGCTAATCAAAAAGCGTATATAAGTTATGAAATTTGTGAACAAGCATCTCAATACTATCAAAACAATAATGATCACTTTACTTACTTTTTCAGCATGTAGTAGTGGTGATAGTTTTGATCTACAAAATGCATCTCTTTCCGGGTCAATAAATCAGGACGAGAGAACCCTCAATTATCTGGCATTGGGCGATAGTTATACAATTGGCCAAAGTGTGTGTAATGGGTGTAGTTTTCCCTTACAGTTAGAAAAAGCCTTTAATACATCTAATGATTCTGTTCTTCAAACTAAAATAATTGCGACCACAGGCTGGCGCACAGATGAACTTATACATGCTATTGAAGAAGATAATCCCGATGATAATTATGATATGGTAACACTATTGATTGGTGTAAACAATCAGTATCAAAACCGTCCATTTAGTCAATATGAAAAAGAATTCCCTGAATTATTACAGACTGCAATCAGGCTGGCAGGCGGAGATAAAAATAATGTGATCGTGGTTTCTATTCCCGATTATGCCTACACGCCCTATGGACAAAATACCTCTGATCCTCAAAAAATATCTAACGAACTTGAGAAGTACAACGCTTTCGCGAAAGCGACCTCAGAAGCACAGGATGTCACTTTTTTAAATATTACAGACATAACGCAGCGCGGCGTTCAGGAACCTGAATTAGTCGCGGGTGATGGCTTGCATCCTTCGGCTTTAGCCTATAAAGAATTTGTTGAGCGATTGCTGCCTTTAGTAAAAGAGAAAGTTACAGATTAACTCTCTGGAGCTAATTTCACTTCAAGTCCGTTAAGATCTGGCGTGATAGGAATCTGGCAACCCAGACGGCTGTTCTCTTCTACATTAAAAGCTTCAGAAAGCATGGCTTCCTCATCATAGCCCATTTCGTTAAGCTTATGATCAGAAATTACGTAGCACTGGCAAGAAGCGCACATCGCCATACCACCACAAGTACCTTCCACCGGAAGTTCGTACATCTTACAAATTTCCATAAGGTTAAGGTTCATATCTGTGGGAGCCTCGAGCGCGTGAGCTACTCCTTCTCTGTCTATAACGGTAATGGTGATATCTTGCATAACTTATTGAATAGCCGTTTGGCTTATTTAAGCTCGCAAATTTAAAGTATTTAAAGGTTTTACTATTGTTAGAATGATCTAATTAGTAGATAATTGAAAAGATAATATCTATCTGGCAGATTTAAACATCACAGATACCCACGCCTTCTTTAAGAGCAGCGATCTTATCTGAATAAGTAGGCACAAATTCCTGGGCGACATAACCTTTAAAACCAGTATCTACGATCGCCTGCATTATAGCAGGATAATTAAGCTCCTGTGATTGATTGATCTCATTGCGCCCAGGCACACCGCCCGTATGATAATGCGCAAAATAGGGGTGATATTCTCTTATGGTAGCGATGATATCACCATCCATGATTTGCATGTGGTAGATGTCGTAAAGCAGTTTAAAATTTTCTGAATCAAGGCGCTTACAAAGTTCTACTCCCCATTCTGTATGGTCACATTGATAATCTGGGTGATTAACTTTGCTGTTTAGCAGCTCCATAATGAGAACTACACCTTCTTTTTCGGCTTGGGCAACCAGTGGTTTTAAACCGGTCACACAATTGGTCAGACCTTCTTCTTCGCTGAGTTCCCTTCTGTTGCCACTAAAACAAATAACGTTTGGAATATCTTTCGCGGCAGCTTGAGAAATAAGTTTTGAATACTGTTCTTGCAATTTAGCATGGTTTGCAGGGTCATTAAAACCATCTGTAATACTGGCAAAGGTGTCTGTAGCCACAGAGCATTTTAAACCATATTTCTCAACTACTTCCCATTCTTCTGGTCGTAACAGATCTATCGCGACCAAACCCAATTTTGCAGCATCAGGCGCAAATTTATCTAAGGGAATAGTATTGTAACACCAGTAACAAGCAGAATGATTGATGTTGCCTTTAAGACCGGGAGAATGCTCATTTTTAGTTAGTGAAATATCTGCTTCCGGGTCCTTAAAACTTAAACCCGCAAGGCCAAAACCCACTGCAGATGTTCCTAAAGCCATATTCTTTAAAGCATTTCGTCTATTTACATTCTTACCCATTTCTCGATATAATTTATTGCAATCTTAAAGGTAATGAATTTACGAGAAACGCATAGCTGTTTACTGCTTCAGTAATTTACTGCTTCCGCTTCTACTATCAGTTTGCCACCTGACAACGTATAAACCCCTAGGCCATGAAGAAGTGTCAAGATTGAGGTTTGAACTTGATAACGTAGTTTTAAAGATATTCTGACCCAGCATATTTGAAACTGAGATTTCTGTATTGATAAAATCTGCAGGAATTTGAAATTGCAGATTATTCTGAAATGGATTAGGCAAAGCGAAAATCGGCATATTTTGACCGTTTTTTGATACATTTAGGGTGATTTTTAGCACATACTTTATGCCTTCTTCAACATGTTTTATAAAAGTAGCATCATCTGTATAATCTGAAGCATTGTGACCCATAGCCGTATAAAATGACCTGCCGCCCTCGTATTCCTTATACCAGGAAATGGGGCGCGGCTCATCATAATCGTTATCACCCGTACGTTCTACCTCGAGTAAATTAATATTTTCAGGATAGATGTAACCGCCATTTATTTTCCAGTAATAATACTCTTCAACTTTTGTATAGCTGTCGCCCATAAAATCTACCGCGGGATGTGAATTAAGAACCGTCATTGTTGCCAGATGATCATTGCTGGTATGACTGGGACTTGTTTGTATTATTGCGCCTACCAGTTCGTTATAAAACGGCCAACTACCATCACGATAAGTATCTGTAGCAGAATGAATGCCAACATAACCGCCGCCGTCATTGATAAAATTCTCAAAAGCTGCTTGTTGGTCTGCATTAAGCAACCCATCACCTGTTGTATTGCACCAGATCACTGCTGCATATTGAGCTAAATTTTCTGTAGTGAAAGCTGCCGGGTCTTCAGTATGATCTGTCTGCCAAAATCCGTTGTCGTTACCCAAATTGGTGATCATATCTACACCGGCTTCTATTGAAGAATGTCTAAAACCGTTTGTTTTTGTAAATACCAAAATCTTCTCCTGACCACTACAAACGGAAATTATCAATGTGCAGATAAATAAAACAAAAGTATTTTTAAACATGATGAAATATTAAAAATCAACACTTTAATTTACTAAAAAACAGTATTAGCCAAATGTAAAATCTGGTTAAAATTTTGATAATCAGTCGTTTTTCATCTGTTTTCAACCGATTTTAGCGCTGTTTCTGACGATTTTTTCTGAATATCAAAGTTGTTTTTCGCTTTGAGCGAAATTATCTATTGGAAATTTAAGATAATAGATGATTATTGGTGAAATCCCCTAAGTATAGCCCATGCACTAGGAGATTGGGCAAATTTCTGACAGTTTATGATTCTTAATGGCTTGTTCAGATTATAAGTAATCACTCTTGCATAACAAAATGAACTTAATTTTATCAGGTCCTATTTCTAAAATGAATCTCATACCTCTCATCCAGCACAAGGCATGGCCTGCTTTTAATATCCATCTGCCATTGAACTTAATAAAATCGACGATATTTCGCTAAACATAACTAATAGTGCTGAAATATAAATACATATCGCCTTGTGTGGGGTTCACGCTCAAAATTACTTTTCCACGCGAGGCAACACTTAAGATATTTACCCTTATAATCATAAAAAAACCCGGTTTACACCAGGTTTTTTTATGCTAAAGGGCGATTTTATATTTTCTCTAAAACCCGTTCAGGGTAATCTGTAATAATCCCGTCAACTCCTAGTTCGATCATTTTTTTAATATCTTCTTCTTTATTGACCGTCCAGGGTATTAATTTCATTCCTTTTTGATGTACTGCAGTCACATCTGAGGAATCTTTGATCATCCCAAAATGCGGACTATAAATTTCCGGAGTGAAATCTAGAGCCTGCATATTTTCTTCCAGTTGACCATCACCTACTAAATAAGCGATCTCAATCTCAGGATATTTTTTGCGTAAAATATTTAGCGGAGCCGGATCGAAAGATTGAATATTGATCTTGTTTTCAACCTTTTTCTCTTTGATCACCTGCATTAATAATTCTACAAATTCTTCCGGTTGTGGCTGGTAAGTACCATATTCTTCAGGAACAGACTTAATCTCAAAATTATATTTTACAGGTTTCAAACCTTTTGCTGCGATTTCTGTTTCTACACTGTCTATCATTTCGCTGAGCAAAGGTTTGTATGTTTTCATTTTTCGCTGCTGCGGAAAATTCTTATTCCCTTTAGAACCTGTATCAAATTCGCGGATGCTGTCATAATCCATTTCGTATAAATTATAACTCTTCTCCTCGCTTTTGCTTATGCTGTCACCCGCTGGGGTTTGCACGTAAAGCGATGACATAAATGGCTCATGAGAAACGACCACCTTATGATCTTTAGAAATTACCACGTCAAGCTCTAAAACATCAACACCTTTTTCTAAAGCACCCAGAAAAGCCGGAATGGTATTTTCCGGCAGGTTGCCACGCTCACCACGATGTCCCTGAACTTGTATTTTATGCGCTGTAGGTTCTTGCATATTTTCAGCTTTTTGATCTGATTTTGATTTACAGGATATTCCTATAAATAGTAAGCTCGCTAAAAATAGTATATAATTTTTCATAGTCTCAATTTAAAAATAAAAAGCTCGCCTCCCACGTATAGAGGAGACAAGCTTCTAAACAATCACGTTTATTTTACAGGTTCTTCCAGACGATAACTGCTTGTACCTGTATAAGTTTTTCCATACATATCAGTTGCTTTGATCTCGATTTTATGTGTACCAACTTCCAGTTTTGTGGGGATGCTTCCACGCCATAAATGTTTGCTGGGAATAGGATTGCTAGAGCGTCTGCCGGGCATCAATTCTTCTTTAGTATCCCATTCATAAACCAGTTCTACATAAGAAGGATCTGCTTCTTCCACATATTCCATGAGTTTCCATTCCCCATTATCTACACGATAAACAAGTGAATCTGTTTTTGTTCCCATAAAGAAATTGGCATAAATTCCGGCTTTTGTATTTCGGCCTTTAGCGACAACTTTTGGTGCAAAAATTTCCATTTGAAAATCCTCAGGCTTGCCTGCCACTTTATAATCTACATCATACTGATTTCCATTAAAGTGAATAAAAGCATAACCTTTGAGCGTCCCGTCACGCATTACAGAAATAGGAATTCCCTGTTCATTCAATTTTCCGGAATACCAGTCACCGGAAGTCGTACCCACATTATATTCGTGATGCGGTTTATCCCGCAACCAATCGTCTTCTTTCGTAAAGAAATCCTGTTTTTGAATATGTGTATGCGCTGAAAGCGAAAGTGTATTTGGAAATGGCTCTAATAATTGAAATAATCGCTCGCGGTCTTCATCCCGATATGCATCGCCTTCAGGTTCACTCAACGGAATATGAAATGCTAAAACCACGAGATTATCCTTTGGCACAAACTTCAAATCGTTCTCAATAAAATCGAGCTGATCTTCTCGAAAACCTCCCCAGTACCCGTTAGAATCGCGCGGATCAGGATACAAAATATCGTCTAAAATGATAAAATGCACCTTACCGTAGTTGAAAGCATAATTGGCCGGGCCAAAATGAGCTTCATAAGTTTCGTCAGAAAGGTTGTCAGTTTTTGCATCAAAATTCATGTCATGGTTTCCCATGAGATTGAACCAAGGAATCCCCACTTTTTTAGTTGCATTAATGTATGGATTGAAAAGATCCAGATCATTACCCACCAGATCGCCCATACTTAAACCAAAAGAAACATCTTTAATTCCTTCTACCTCTGTAACCACACCACGCATGTAATAATCTACTTCATCAAGATTATAAGGTTGTGGATCACCAAAAACCAAGGCCGTAAATTGTTCTTCATTATCTGCCAAAAACAGGCCAAAATCGACCGATTTAGGCAATTTTCCGGTGGGTTCTACTCCTTTAAATTTGGCTTGTGGCGAACCTTTTGGTTTATAGATATAGAAAAACTGCGGAAGGTTATTTTCATCAACAGGAAGTTCATATCCTGCAGGTTTTATGACGGCGATGATATTATCGTCACCTAACGGAAGTTTGTAATGACCATTTTCATCAGTTAGAACGACAGCTTCACCATTGGTAACCGAAACCTGAGCAATTCCTTTTTCCTTTCGGTCTTTTTTACCATTCTGGTTTGCGTCCTCATAAACAAATCCACTTGCTTGATTTTGCGCAAAAACGGCTAAATTGAGCATAAAAACGGCTAAAAACATTGATTTTCTCATCAGAAATAGTGTTTTTTAATTAATTATCCCACCAAACTTTGGTGTTAATATCGTCGCTTCCTCCCAGCATTTGTACCGCTTCCTGATAGTGCTCCTGATTGTTGATCTGGATATCTGAAGGATAATAAAAACGCACCGGCATTTTTGCGTCATTCATCATGGCTTCTGTTGTAGGCAATTCCGGGAAACCGGTACGGCGGTATTCAAACCATTGCTGATAATCTGTAAAGTACAAGGCGTAATATTTCTGCAGCATAATGCGCTCAAGCGTTCCATTATATTGAGCTAGAGGTGCATCAAAATAAGTAGCCGGAATTTCAGTTTTTAATTGTTCAACAGCGGCTGTTACTCCGTTTCTGTAATGCATTTCGGCATCTGCTATAAAACCACGTTGCGCCATTTCGGCTTTGATAAATTCTACTTCAGCGTAGGTCATTAAAAAAATCTGCATCGGGTTTTCTACCTGTTCAATATTGAAGGTAGAAGCATTATAATCAAACTGCGACTCAGCTCCCGCATATGCGCTGGGAATCCCTTTGTAGCCAATACTATTGTTATTTGCATCTTGTGCCATTGTAGCAATAATAGGTCTTCTGGGATCTTCTAGCGTGTTAAGATTATCTATAAAAAAAGAAGCGATCTTTACGCTTAAGCGAAAATCCTGCGGTCTTCCCCACGGTGAAACATTAGGCGTTACACCGGTCACTTGCAAAATAGCAGACTCTTCCGTGCTTTCAAAAACCGGATATTTTTCAGCGTTATTGATCATTGTGGTTAGGGTTTGAAAGGCATTCGTTTCACTGCGGTTTGAAATGCGCAACAATAATCGCATATGAAGGGAATTAGTAAACTTTTGCCAAAGTTCTACATCATTATGAAACAGAATATCATCTGCATAAACCATGTTTTTACTTGTATCATACAAATCATTTGCATGCTCTAAATCGGTCAGGATTGTTTCATAAATAAATTGCTGATTATCAAAAGCGGGATAGAAATTTCCATCTTCTCCACTTACGGCTTCGGTCATGGGTACGGGGCCAAACAAATCTGTAAGGTTTGAATACACCCACGCTTTTAAAGTAAGCGCGATTGCCTGATAATTGGGATCTTCAGCTTCTATAGAAGCAAGTTCCATCTCTTTAATATTATTGAGCCATTTGTAATAATTGTACCAAGAAGAATTACCTATATTCTGGCTTACATCATAGCGATGCAAACCTCCCGAAACACTAGGGAAAGGCAGTGAAACCTGCATTAAATCGAACGTGATACTGGCGCTACGATCTGCATTGTGTGTAGCCAGACCATAAATTATAGGATTAATTAAAGTTCCCGGACTAATATCAGAAATACGATTAGGATCTTCATTTACTTCTTCAAAATCACTTGTACACGCTCCTAAAACCAGAAGTAAGGTGCAACCTGTAATTAAAGCTTTTAATTTTTTCATCTCAGTTAATTATAAATTTACTTTTAGATTAAATCCGTAGGTGGCGGGAGAAGGCATTTGCCCCATCTCAATACCCGGCAATATTGTGTTCCCGTTAAGCGCAGCGGTTTCAGGATCATAAATAGGAAAATCTGAAACCGTAGCCAGATTTCTTCCATAAACGGAAAGATTAAGGCTGTTAATCCCGGTGTCTGCTAACCACTTTTTAGGGAAATTATATTGCAAACTCACTTCTCTAAGTTTTAAGAAAGAGGCTTCAAATGAGTTTGATTCTACATTGGCACGACGGTAATATCTGTTGTACCAGTCTGGAGTCACTGCTTCAGTTGTATTAGGCGAATAAGTTCCGTCATCATTTAGCACAACGCCATCGCCTATAATTACTCCTTCTTCACGGCCCATAAACGTAGATTTTAATTTCCCTTGCTGGGTGGCTTTATGGTGCGTTTGAGAATAAATAATACCGCCATATTGCCCGTCAAGCATTACATTAAGCGTGACATTGCCCAACTTAAAGCTATTATAAAGACCTGCTTTCCAGTCTGGGCTGGCGTCACCTATATATTGTATCTCATCAGGATAAGCTGGTAAACCTGCATTGTCATATACAATTTCACCTTCCGGGGAACGCACAAAACCATACCCATAGATTGCAGTAGTAGTTCCTCCTACTTTCGCAATAAGCGTAGCATTACCACCAGAACCTATTTCCTGCTGCCCATCAATACCATCTGCCAGTTCTAGAACCTTATTCCAGTTACGTGACCATGTTAAGGTACTGCTCCAGCTAAATTTATCTGAATTGATGATTTTTCCAGTAAGTGTTAATTCTACTCCGCGATTGCGTACTTCTCCCGAGTTTAAAACACCGGAACTATAACCCGTTGTGATATCAAGCGGTACCGAAATAATTTGATTTTTAGTATTGGTCTCGTAAACTGTCGCATCAAAATTTAGCCTGTTATTAAGAAGACGTGCTTCAAAACCTGTCTCATAACTTGTTGTTATTTCGGGTTTAAAATTTCCGTTATATAGACCTGTGGGAACAGTCGCCGAACTCGGAAATGCATTCTGACTATAATACTTGCTGGTTTTATAAGGATCTGTATCATTACCCACTTGCGCGAAAGAAAAACGGTATTTTAGATAGTCCATCGCTTCTGGAAAATTGAATATTTCCGAAAGTATAAAACTGGCATTCGCCGAAGGATAAAAGAAAGAATTGTTTGCCGCAGGTAATGTACTTGACCAGTCATTTCTTCCGGTAAGATCGACAAATATTTTATCGGCATAAGAAAGGGAAAGCAGACCATACAGACTGTTTACTTTCTTGTTTCTATCATATGTTGCAACGATAGGATTGTTAATACCATTAGCCAATTTATAAACTCCGGGAACCACAAGACCATCAACAGAAGCATCTGTCCTGGTATATTTATAATCCATCGCGTTTCCTCCTACAGAAAATGAATAGGCCAGATCATCTGTAAACTTGTTGTCGTAACTCAATAAAAAATCGGTATTTACTTCTTGTTTCCAGATATCCTGAGCTTCATAATAACCTTGAGAATATCTGTTTATACTATAAGGTCGTTTCTGCTCACGATCCTGATGATAGGTGTTTAATGAAGTGCGCAGCATTAGATCCAGCTTTGGCGCGAGCTCAATATTGGTGTAAATATTCCCTACGATCTGATTGCTCGATAACGGATTTGTCGCTTCGTAAGCAATCAAAAATGGATTGTCTATATACGAACTAAAAGGTTGAATCTGCTGAATTTGCTCCTGACCATCCTGCCAGATCGGGCGTAGCCAATCTAAATCAACATTAGGGTTCTGGAAAATCATAAAATAGGCGATAGAACCATTATTATATCCCGTACTGGGCAGGTTATCGCTGGTTCTGTTATTGTAATTGATCACAGAACCAATTTTTATATGATCTGAAATTTGATATTGAGAATTTACAGATGCGGTGATACGCTCATAACCTGTATTGGGCATGATCCATTCATTTTTAGAATGCCCTACAGAAAGTCGCATAGAACCTTTATCGTTTCCGCCTTGCAGCGAAATATTATTATCAAAAGTCACCCCCGTACGCCAAAAATCCTTGCGATTATCGGGATACGCCCGCCATGGTTGACGCGTTGCCGATTGCCCTTCTAAAGCGGGATCATACTGATAATATTCCTGCCCTTCAAATTTTGGTCCCCAAGCGCTACTTGTGCTGCCGGTATTGTTGCCATCTTCTGAAGCACCGTAAGAATAATAAGGATCGCCATTATCATCAAAGCTTTTTCCCGTTCCCTGCCCGTATTCATATTGCCAGTCTGGCCAGCGCTGAATAACATCCAGATTAATACTTGAATTATAAGTAATACCAAGTCCGGCTGTTTTTTTACCGGATTTAGTTGTGATGATCAAAGCGCCATTTGCAGCGCGGCTTCCGTACAAAGCTGTCGCTCCCGGTCCTTTTAAAACAGTTACGCTCTCGATGTCATCCAGATTTAAGTCTGAAATCGCATTCCCGTAATCAATAGGAGAATCTTCACCGGTGTACGCGCTTGAAGAGCCTGAAGTAGTCATCTCGTTATTAACGGGTACGCCGTCAACCACGATTAATGCATTATTTCCATTTGGGTTTAAAGAGTTATTTCCCCGCAAGGTTATCTGCTGCGAATTGAGCGGCCCTGAACCTGCAGAAACAATATTTAATCCGGCCACTTTCCCTTTTAAACCAGAAGACCAGTTGGTTGGCATGGTTTGAGACAAATTATCAGACTGAATAGTTGCCTGAGAGAAACCCAGCCTTTTTTCTTCCCTTTTTATTCCCAATGCGGTTACCACGACCTCGTTTAATGCATTTACATTCTCCTGAAGTGAGATTTCCTGAAAACTACCTGGAGTCGCCTGTACCGTTTTAGTGGTAAAACCAATAAATGAAATTTCGAGAATGGTTGAAGTCCCTGAAAGCGCAAGTGTGAAATTCCCGTCAAAATCTGTGGTAGTTCCATTACTGGTGCCTTGCTCAATTACAGTAGCGCCAGGCAAAGGAATACCGCCTTCATCGCTTACTTGACCCCGAATGGTTTGTTGGCTTTCAGAGTTAAGCACTGTAATCGTATTATTGATCTGCTTAAACTTAAATCCCGTCTGTTGAGATATTTTATCTAAAATAGAATCGAGGCTTTCGTGATCTGCCTGGATATTAAAATGTTGATTGGTTTCTGAAAGTGTACTGTCAAAAACAAAAGTGAAATCGGTTTGTTTTTCTATTGCCAAAAAAACTTCGGTTATAGAAGCATCTCTAAGGTTTGTGGTTAGGTAAACGTCTTTTAAACTTTGCCCTGATGCCGGAGCTGCGATTGCTCCAGTGATCATAACAAGAAAGCTTGCCAGATAAAGTGGTTTTCTAAAGAGTAACTTTTGAAAAAATTGTAGTTTAGTATTCATTACAATAATGGCTATAATTAATTTGTAGTCTTATTTATTCTAGCCCATTTCTGTTGCAGCAGAAGTGGGTTTTTTGTTATTCATTGCTGGGATTTTCTCGTATAAGAATGTGTTTAGGGGTTAGGTATTCTATTTTCAGGTGTTTTATAAGTGCCAGACTCTCAAGAACATTCTTCAGTTCTTCTTCTTTAAATTTTCCTGAAATTGTCTGCTCTTTTATTTTCTCATTTTCAAAATCAATTTGCACATCGTACCAGTTCTCAAGAATTTTAGCAGTTTTAGCCAAAGTGGTTTGATGTAACACGATGATATTTTTGGTCCAGGCGATCTGTTCTTCACTGTCATCTTTTGAGAAAAACGGCTTGATATTATCTTTAAATACTACCTGTTCATTCTTAAGCAGGAAAACCGTGGTGTCTTTTTCTATGGAAGTAACCGCCACTTTACCGGTATTGACACTTACAAGAACATCATCTTTCTCAAAAGAGTTGATATTAAAAGAAGTACCAAGAACGCGGGTTTTAATTTTACCGGTCGTGACCGTAAAGGGTTTTTCTTCATCGTGAAATACCTTAAAAAAAGCTTCTCCTTTTAAGGTTATATCGCGTTTTGCAGTAAAATCTTCGGTATAGGTGATGCTCGAATTGGAGTTTAGGAAAACGTGTGAACCGTCTGCCAACACGATTTCTCTTTTTTCGCCTCGAGCTGTGGTTTGGGTAATATTATTTTCGCTTAAAAGCAAAGAAGTGACAAGCCCAATGCCAATCAAGCCTATAAAAATTGCAGCAATAGCAACCGATTTTTGACTGAAAAAGGAAGGTTTTTGAACCTTTTTAGCGATATTTTTCTGAATCTTAGCTCGTATACGCTGCTTTCTTGCATCGCTGAGATCGATCTCAAGATCTTTATGCTCTTGCTGTAGTTTTTCAAAAAAAAGATCAACAGATTGTTTTTCTTCCCGGGATGCGCTTTTGGCGTAATATTTTTGAGCTAATGTTTTAAGTTCGTCTTCCTTCAAAATGTGCTTGTTTACCGGTAAGTCACATTTTAAAACAAGTTCACGTAGTCGAAAAAACGCATTTAATGATTTCTTTAAATACGCCCTTTAGACTTTACATTAATGAAACACTAAGATAATAAGGAGAGAAAGTTCGCGGGAATCTACATTTGTCTTTAAGTATTTTAAAGCGTCACTGATGTGCTTTTCTACGGTACGGATAGAAATATTGAGCTTCTGTGCGATTTCGGCATTTGTAAAATCTTCAAAGCGACTCAGCATAAATACTTTTTTACATCTGGGTGGAAGTTTACTTACTTCCTGGCGCACCAGCAGTTCAAACTCATCGTATTCTAACTGGTTTTCTACTCTGGCCGGAGTGGGAATGTCGTGTAGAATTTCTGAATGAAACCTACTGAATTTAAGATCTTTAATATGATTTGCAACTTTGTACTTTACAGCCCTAAACAAGTAGCCTTCAAGATTGAGAATGGGAGCAAGCTCTGATTTTTCCCAAAGGCTGATAAAAACTTCCTGCACGATATCTTCACAGATCTTTTCTTCCTGATAAATACGAAAAGCATACGCGTATAAACGTTTCCAGTAGCGCTCGTAAATCTGGTCAAAAGCCTTTTCCTGTCCCTGATTGAGAAACTTTTGAAGTTGGTCGTCTGATACAGTTGTAAGATCTGGTTGCATTTGCTAAGGGTTAAAACAAATGAACCAATTTTATAGTTTGCTCAGGCTATGAAGTAGTTTAAGCTTTGGTTAAGAAACAGGCTTATAGAATCTATTTTTCGCTTACAGCTTTCGCTATAGCTTCCTCTACTAAAGGTTCCATAACCTTATAACCCTCAAGAGTAGGATGCACGCCATCCTCACTGAGTTCTTTAGGAAGCCCTTTATTATCATCTACCATTTTACTAAAATAATCAAGATAGATCATATCATTTGCAGCAGCATAATCCTGTAGCATTTTATTTAATGCTATGATCTTATCGGCAGGTTCAATACCTGGTTTCCAGGGATAATCTGCTGCCGGCAAAACTGAAGAAATAATTACTTCAATCCCGTGAGCTTTTGCCAGTTCGCTCATCGATTTTATGTTATCTGCGATCATTTCTAATGTAGAAGGGCCGGTATTGCCGGCAATATCATTGGTCCCGGCAAGAATCACTACCGCAGCCGGTTTAAGGTCGATCACATCCTGACGAAACCGCAACAGCATCTGTGGCGTGGTTTGCCCGCTTATCCCTCTGTTTACGTAAGGCGCTTGCGCGAAAAAATCAGGATCAAGTCTAATCCAACCTTCAGTAATAGAATTTCCCATAAAAACAACCTGATCTGTAATTGTGGTATCTACAGTTTTATTGTCTTCGCGAAAACGTTCAAGATTTGGCCAGTCCTGAGCCTGTGTATTCCAGTTGAGAAAAAATGCCATAAAGATGAATAGAATGGTTCCCTTAGTGTTTTTCATTTGAATAAATTTTTAACTATCACTAAAATTATAGCATTTAAACTAACGAACCTAGAAGAAATAAGTGTGAAGATTATGAATAAAACAAAAACAGTATAATGAGGTCAATTTTCGTCTGTCTCCTCCTTTTTAGCATTTGCACTTTTGATGATCTCTTTAAGCCTTGCAGCTCGTGCATCCTTTTCCTTACGAGCCTTATTCTTTTTGCGATCCATAAGTTTAGAATGCTTCGCCTTGTTCTTCGTATTTTTTGGAGTTCCTTTCTTGGCCATAATATTCAAAAGTTAAGGATGCGAAACGAATAGCTTCATTTCGCAAAGGAAAATTTTGACAAAGATAGCGCTTTCAAATTCCCTTTATAAATACAAAAAACAGCCGATTTTGGCTGGTTTTTGACTATTTTTTAGTGGTTTCTACCCGGTTTTTAAGCAGGCTCACCGATATTTTTCATCGCTGCGGAGAGGATTTCATAGGATTTTTTACGCGCCTGATGATCATAAATATGTGAAACAGCAATAATTTCCTGAACTCCCGTACTTTCTACAAATTCTGATAATTCTCGCTCTATGGTTTCCTGTGAACCAATAAATGTGAAATACATCATATTTTTAATCATCGCCTCCTGCCCTTCGTTCCAGACACCGTTCATCGTGTCAATAGGTGGTTGTAAAGGGCGTCTTATACCTGTAATTATACCCATAGCAAATTGATATAAACTGGTAGCCAGACGTTGCGCTTCTTCATCGGTTTCTGCCGCGATCACATTTACACAAGCCATAGCATACGGCTTCTGCAATTGCGCTGAAGGTTTAAATGTTTGATTATACAAATTTAAAGCATTGTACAAATGTGCAGGTGCAAAGTGGCTTGCAAAAGCGTAAGGCAATCCTTTTTCGCCAGCGAGCTGAGCGCTAAATGTACTTGAACCCAACAGGTAAATAGGAATATCTAATCCTTCGCCGGGAATGGCTCGCACTCTTTCATCCTCATTTTCTTTAGAGAAATACTGCTGTAATTCGGCTATGTTATTAGGAAAATCCTGAACACTTTCCTGTCTGCCCTGGCGCAAAGCCTGAGCTGTAAGTTGGTCTGTACCCGGTGCTCTGCCCAATCCCAGATCAATACGATCTGGATACAGAGTTGCAAGCGTACCAAATTGCTCAGCGACAATAAGCGGCGCGTGATTAGGCAGCATGATCCCGCCAGAACCAATGCGTATTGTAGAGGTTCCCTGTGCGAGAAAGCCCAGCAGCACAACGGTTGCAGAACTTACAATGCTATCCATATTATGATGCTCTGAAATCCAGAATCTTTCATAACCCAGCTTTTCTACGTGGCGAGCAAGATCAAGACTATTGTGCATCGCCTGCTGATGACTATTGCCCTGTGTAACGGGAACAAGGTCGAGAACAGAAAGTTTTATATTTTGTGGTGTATCGTTAGTGGTCATTTTTACTTCTTTTATACTAGCAAAAAGGTAGTCTGATTTATGACAGCTTCCTTACGTTATGAATCACTATCAATAGAATTCTACTAAAAATATCGGCTGATTGCGGTTAAAAATCGGGGAAAACTGCTAAAATCCCCACCTGCAGGACACCTTACATTGAGTAACGTTAAAATTTATTTAAATTAAATCTAAATAAGCTTTGTGGTTTAAAAATCTCATTTTACATTTGTCTTATTCTTAATCAATCTAAATAAATGAAAAATCAACTACTCCTAACCACACTATTCCTATTTTCTCTTTCTCTTTGGTCGCAGACAGGAAGAATTACAGGAAAAGTAACCACTGCACAAAACGAGACTCTTACTTCTGTAAATATTGATCTTCTGCGCACAGGTAAGGGAACTTCTACAGATGCTACGGGGAATTTTATCTTTAATAATTTACAGCCGGGCAATTATATTTTGCGTGCATCTTACATAGGCTACAACACAAAAACCATTGATGTTCTTGTTCAAACCAATGAAACCACAGATCTGGGCACTATTGTTCTTTCTCTTTCTGAAGAGCAACTTAATGCCGTGACCCTTAATGCCCATAAAGGCAACAGTTTTTCTCGTGAACGCAGTGTTGCCGTTTCTAAAATGCCGCTTGCAGACATTGAAAATCCTCAGGTTTACAATACAATCACAACTGAATTAATGCAGGAACAGGTCATTACAAACTTTGACGATGCTTTAAAAAACGCACCTGGCATTGACAGACTATGGGAGTCAACAGGAAGAGGCGGTGATGGGGCAGGTTACTTTTCATTACGCGGCTTTGCTGTACAACCCACCCTCGTAAATGGTATGCCGAGTATAACAAGCGGAAGTCCTGACCCCGCAAATATTGAGAGTATAGAAGTTATAAAAGGGCCATCTGGCACACTTTACGGCAGCAGCCTTATCTCCTATGGTGGCTTAATAAACGTAAATACCAAACGTCCTTATACTAATTTTGGCGGAAGCATATCATATACTTCTGCGAGTTACGGTCTTAACCGCGTTACGGCAGATGTCAATACACCGCTTAGTACTGAAAAAAATATAGCCCTACGCATAAATACGGCTTACCATACTCAAAACAGTTTTCAGGATGCAGGTTTTAAAAAATCGTTCTTCTTTGCTCCATCACTTTCTTACGAGGTTAATGATCGTCTTTCCTTTTTTATAAATACTGAATTTTATACCGGTAAAAGCACGAATCAAACCATGCTTTTCTTTGATCGCGGTGCCGAGTTAAGAGTTCATAATATTGATGAACTGGGTTATGATCATAAACGCTCTTATACCGGTAATGACTTATATATTGAAACGCCCACTTACAGCCTGCAAGGACAAATGACTTACAGACTGAGCGATTCATGGACCTCACAAACTGTATTCTCAAGATCATCTGCAAAATCTGATGGCTATTATTCTTATCTCTACGAAACCACACAATATACACCGGTGACTGAAGGTATTGTTCTGGGTCGCTATATAAGCAAGCAGAACTCTGAAATTATTGGTACAGATATTCAGCAGAATTTTATAGGCGATTTTGATCTGGGCACTATGCGTAATCGCATCGTAGTAGGTCTTGATTATTTTCGCAGAAATGCGATTGATAACAGTTCGCCATATGTAGGCAACGGGATGATCTACATAGGTGACAATCTACAGCAATTTAATGAAGGAGTATTAGGCAATGATGACCCTGCGACTTATACAGATGACAGCGGTGTACTCACGCAAGCGGGTACAGATGCGCTCTTGGCTAACGGTAAAATAACTCCCTCAAAATCACAGCAGGAAATATTTAGTGCTTATGCCTCTAACGTGATCAATATTTTACCTCAGCTTTCTGCTATGGCTAGTCTGCGTGCAGATCGATTTTCTAATGATTCATATGCACAAACGGCATTTTCGCCCAAATTTGGTGTAGTATATCAACCTATTCTCAACCAGGTTTCTCTATTTGCAAATTACATGAACGGGTTTAGCAATCTTGCTCCTGTAACCGAAAATACTAATGGTGTTATTTCTACACGCTCTCTTAATCCTGAGCATGCTAATCAATTTGAATTTGGTACAAAACTCAATCTTTTTCAAAATAAACTAAGTGCAAGCATCAGTTATTACAACATCACTGTAAAAGATGTGGCTTTACGTATTGATGAGGACGCACAGAATTATTACTACATACAAAACGGGGAACAAACAAGTAAAGGTGTAGAATTTAGTCTTACAGCAAACCCTGTTAATGGTTTACACCTTATTGCCGGTTTTAGCCACAATGATAGTGACCTCACAAAAGGTGATGCTGCTTTTGTGGGTATACGCCCAGAAGGTTCGGGTCCCGAAAATCTGGCAAATCTGTGGGCCAGTTATTCATTCTCTCAGGGCGATTTAAAAGGTTTTGGAGCAGGTTTTGGCGGGAATTACGCCAGTGAAAATAAAATTTATAACCGAAATAACCTCGGGACTTTCACAGCGCCAGAATATACAATAGTTAATGCATCAGTCTTTTATGGCTGCCCTGATTTTAGAATTACGCTTAAGCTAGATAATATAGCAAACAAAGAATATTACAAAGGCTGGTCTACTCTTAGTCCGCAAAACTTAAGGAGTGTAGCAGCAAATTTCACTTATAATTTTTAATGTTTTGAATTAGCCAAAAGTCCTTCTGGTTTAAGCGGAAGGACTTTAACCAACCAACCTATGAAAAAACCAATTCTCTTTATCACCCTGTTTTTCTGCATAACCTTATCATTTGGACAAAGTATTAAAGGCAAGATAGTAGTTGAAAATGATCAATTTATATCAAACGTCAATGTACTCCTGGTTGACACTAATAAAGGAGCAACCACTAATGATCAAGGTGAATTTGAAATAAAAAATGTAACTCCGGGAAGTTACACCCTAAAAATCACTTCAATTGGGTACAAAACCGAACTCCTGCCGGTTACCCTTTCCAAAAATGAAACTAAAGAACTAACCATCACACTTCAAAAGAGTAATGAACAATTAGGTGAAGTACTAATCACTACCGATCAAAAAACGTATGCTGCCAAAGAACCTTCCAGCAGTTTACGCTTAAAATCAGCTTTGATAAAAACCCCGCAAAACATACAGGTCATCAGTGCAGATTTACTTAAAGACCAGCAAGCTTATACCATGATGGAAAGTGTGAGCCGTAATGTGAGTGGGGCAACAATGATCGAGCATTGGGGAAATTTTGCTCGCATCAACATGCGGGGATTCAAGATCCCGGCATTTAGGAATGGAATGAATGTAGAGATGACCTGGGGGCCCTTAGCTGAAGATATGAGCATGGTAGAGCGCATAGAGTTTGTAAAAGGGCCGGCCGGCTTTATGCTGGCTGCGGGACAACCGGGAGGTTTTTATAATGTGGTTACAAAAAAGCCCAGCCCAAACAGGATTTTAGAAGCCTCTTTTGCTGTAGGCAGCTTTAACACCTACAGAGGTACGCTGGATTATGGGGATGCAACTGCTAATGGAAAATTGCAGTACAGGATTAACGCAATGGCTTCTACAGAAGAATCGCATCGCCCCTTCGAAAAGTCTAGCAGGATCTCGGTAGTGCCTTCATTAAAATATGAGTTCTCAGATAAAACCTCATTAACTACAGAATTCACCTACCAGGAAGCTGATATGCCTTTAGGTTCGGCATACGTTTTTGCGCCTATTGCTGTAGGTTTTGGCGGCTTAGATCGTGATTTTTCTGCAATTGATACTAATTTTCCACAAACTGAGATTGAGGAACTGGGAACTTTCACCAATTTCACCCATAGATTTAATTCAAATTGGGAATTTCAGGCGCAATATTCCTATATCAAATATGATCAGGAAGGTGCAACTCCCTGGCCCCTGACCGTAGAAGAAAATGGGGATATTCTCAGGGGTGTAAGTATTTGGGATGCTTTGGGAGAAACTAACATCCTTCAACTATTTGGTACAGGTAGTTTTAATACCGCCCAGATTCATCATAACGTACTGGTAGGGTTTGATTACAACAAAAGGGAATATTGGGCAGACTGGGCTCAGGGAGGAGCCATAGATGATGCAGAAGATCCATTCAACATATTCAACCCCGTATATGGAAATGCGGTCATGCCTATATTTGACCGTTCAGAAAGCATTAAAACACGAGGTCAGGGCGGTCATCAGGGCATCACATCAAGGGGATATTACCTACAGGATGAGATTGGTTTTTTTAATGAAAAACTACGTTTAACCCTTGCCGGCAGGTACACCAATGCCGATATCTTCTCATATGGTACAGGGGCAGATGCTTCTAAATTCACACCCCGTTTTGGGTTGAGTTATGACATCCTGCCCACTTTTACCGTCTATGGCTTATACGATGAATCTTTCTACCCGCAACAAGGATTAAGTGCTACAGGTAAAAGTTTTGATCCTGAAGAATCCAGTGATATTGAAGGAGGATTGAAAAAATCCTGGTTCAATGGCCGGTTAAACAGCTCATTAACTGCATATAAAATCACAAAAGACAATGTACTGGTAGGCGATCCTGAGAATATTAATTATTCCATTCAATTGGGGCAGGTAGAATCTAAAGGGTTTGAATTTGACATACAGGGCAAAATCACCCCTCAATTAAATGTGGTACTTAATTATGCCAACACCAATGTAGAAATTACCAAAGACACAAATCCTGATAACATAGGCACTAAAGTCGCAGGACATGCTAAGCACGTTACCAATGGGTGGGCAAATTACACCTTTACAGAAAATAACTTTTTAAAAGGTTTTGGCGCCTCCCTGGGCTATCAATTTCAAGCAGACCGTTCTTCCTGGAACTGGGCTGCAGACAATGACTCTGAATTACCAGACTATTTCCGGTTAGATGGTGGGGTAAGTTGGCAAAACAGACACTTTAATGTGCGCCTCAATGTGAATAATATTTTGAACAAATACCTGTACTCGGGATCAGCCTATGCCACATATATGTACTGGCAGTCTGAACCGGGAACCAATGTAAGATTATCTATAACTTATAAACTTTAGTCAATATGAAAAAAATAATCATCACATCAATATTTTTAGTCATGGCATCTGCCCAGTTATTTGCTCACTACATGTGGGTAGAAACCAGTGCTACCGGCAACTTAAATCAGGAACAAACCGTGCGCGTATATTTTGGTGAATATACCTACGGCGTGACAGAAGAAGTTGGGGGCGATGCTTTTGCTAAAATGGACAAATTCACGCTTTGGCTGGTTGATCCTGTCGGCAATAAAACGAGCCTGCAAACCAGTGCCGAAGAGAAATTCTATTCAAGCTCTTTTATTCCAAAAGTTAACGGGACTTATACATTGTTCTTAAATAATAATGAAATTGACGTTGTTGACTATACACAATATGATTTCGGAATTTTCAAGACTCACTATCACGCTGTCGCGAAAGTAAACGTAGGAGCGGCAAATGAAGAAACCGCTATAAATAATCCTGAAGGTATCACCCTAAAAAGCATACCTGCCGAAACCGGAAAAGTTAAACTTCAGGTGCTTTACAAAGGTGAACCTTTACCAAAAACTGAAGCTTCAATTTATGTTGCTGATCTGTGGTCAAAAAAACTTGAAAGTGACGAGAATGGTTTCATCGCTTTTGATCTCCCATGGGATACCAAATATATTGTAGAAGTTACTACCAAAGAAGAAGCTCCCGGAGTTTACAATGGTGACAACTATGAGTTCATCTGGCATTGTGTAACTTATTGTATTCCCGGCAACAAATGATAACTGTCTCGGTATTATTGATCTTAATGGGATTTTATTTTTGGTACAGCACCTCTTCTAAAGTAAAATTAACAAGTAGCGCGTTTGCCGAAAATCGGCTCAGGAAGCATAAAAATCTGACTAAAATAGTCGGATTTTTACTGTTATTTGGTGGGTTTTTGATTCAAATTTCCGCTTATGGTTATGCATCTGGTATACTCACAGCTCTTGTAGTATTAATGCTTGCCGGGAGTTTATGCATTCTTCTTGTACCGCTAAAAATATTTAATACAATATTCATTACCATAATAATGCTCACTGCCTTTTTAATTGAACTTTTTGTGCTTTAATATGCCGGCAAACAAAAAATACCTTACAAACTCAAATACACAGCGTTTTGCGAAAATAAGCGCTGGTATTTTAGGTGGCTACCTGGTGACAATTGCTCTTCATCTGGCATTAGCAACGTGGCTGCCCAGACCTGAAGTTTTAATCACATCAACCTACAGCGGCTTCATCATGTGGGTCGTACTCATGATCTTACCCTTTCTCGCAAAAAATGGCTGGAAGGTTTGGGGCATTTATATACTTCTGCTTTTTGCTTTCGCATTAGCTATCTACTTTGGCAAATCACTTAACCCGCTATCTCAATGAACAACAGAGATTATAATGTTCTTTTTAATCTGCATACGGTAAGTGGTATTGTTATAAGCGTAGGACTATTTGTAATCTTTTTTGCTGGCTCTTTCTCCTTTTTTAGAGATGAAATAGTGAATTGGGAACGCAATGAAGCTACTGCTAATAGTCAGGGGATGCACATTGATTTTGATGAAGCTCTTGATAGTATTCAGAAAAATTATAACCTGAATGGGCGCGATATACAAATTTCTAAAACTTTTGATGAGCGCAGAGTAAATGTTTCACTAGGCGCTTCTAAAGATACTTTAGCAACAGAAGAAAATAAGGCGGGCGCCTACTTCTATCTCGACCCACTCACTTACAAAAGCTATTCATATATAAAGTCGTACACGTTAGGTGAATTTTTATATCGCCTTCACTTTTTTGCACAGATCTACTATCCTGTAGGTTATTACCTTTCTGGTTTTGTAGCGTTGTTCTTCTTATTTGCTATTGTCACAGGAGTTCTTGTGCATTGGGACAAGATTGTGTCTAATTTTTATGTTTTTCGCCCCTGGGCTAAATTAAAAACCTTATGGACTGATGCGCATACCGGCTTAGGCATGATAGGCTTGCCATTTCAGTTTGTATATGCCGTTACCGGCGCTTTCTTTATGCTACAGATTTTACTTGTGGCGCCAAGTGTTTTTACAATTTATGATGGTGATCAGGCTCAATTATATGAAGATCTTGAATTTACAGATAAGCCTGTTGCTTTTAAAAATAACCCTCTTGAAAGCAATTTCAGTATAAATGAACTCGTGTCTAAAACGAAAGAAAAGTGGAATGGCTTTGAAGTTAGTGAAGTTCATATTTTTAACTATGGTGACAAAAATATGCATGTAGCTGTTGAAGGCGCTTTGGGTTATGATAATCAGCTCACAGCACCGGGTAAAGCTATTTATAAGATCTCACCGCAACTGCTTGTTTTTGAAAAAGACCCTGCTAAACAGGCATCTTATCTCGATCAGGTTAAGAATTTGCTCTATCGCCTGCATTACGGCGATTACGGTGGCTATTTATTAAAAATAGCCTCGTTTATATTGGGAATAATTTCCTGTCTAGTGATAGTTAGCGGAGTCATGATCTGGCTCGTGGCAAGAGATAAAAAGAATATGCCTGAGAAAAAAAGGAAATTCAACAATGCGGTAGTGCGTATTTATCTGGCAATATGTTTAAGTATGTTTCCGGTAACGGCTCTTGCTTTTATTGCCGTGAAAATTTATCCTAACGAAGGGCAGTCTTTTATTTACAGCTTCTACTTTATTAGCTGGCTCCTATTCTCAACCTTTCTCTTTTTAAAGAAAAACCTGCGGTTTATGACCTGTTTTTGCCTGATTTTAGGCGGTATTTTAGCGATTTTTATTCCATTATTAGATGGTTTTGTAAGCGGAAACTGGGTCTGGAGCATATTATTAAAACCAGAAAGCAATTTATACGTGGTTGATTTGTTATGGTTATTAATTGCCATTACATCTTTATTCGCCGCGTATAAAAGTGCCAAGATGAATACAGCCAAAAACTTTCTTTGATGCTCGTTTTAGAAATATGAACATGTAAGGCTTTATTTTTACACATTCTATATTTTTAAAGTTGAAATTCATCGTTGTGAAAGAGATTCTTCAAATAAGATTATTTGCCCTGTTAATCATCGCTCTCCTTTTATGGGGAATAACTTCTGCACAGGAATTAATCCCCCCTGTTCTTAATTATAATACAAAAACGTACAATGCCGCCAGCCAGAACTGGGGGTTGAGCAGTGACGAGAGAGGTTTTATTTATGTTGCCAATAATGAAGGGCTGCTGCGTTATGACGGTCAACGCTGGACTAAATTTCAATTACCTAATAAAACCATAATTCGTTCTGTTTTTTATCATCAGGGAAAAATCTACACAGGTTCTTATGAAGAGTTTGGGTACTGGGAAAATGATGAGTTTGGTTCTTTAAAATACACATCGCTCACCCACCTTATTAAAGATACTTTTGATAATGAAGAATTCTGGCAGATAGCTGCATCTCCTCAAGGTATAATTTTTAGATCCTTCGGTAAGATTTATCTCTATAAAGATGATTCTATACAAGCTTACAAACCTTCTTTTTTAATTGCTTCGCTTCTGGTAACAGAAAATGAGATATTATTAGGAAGCAGCGATGGGCGGCTCTTCCGCTTCAGCGATTCAAATTTCACACCGCTCACTAATAAACCCATTGCTTCTGGCGATGCAATTAACACGTTAGCTCTGCTCAAAGACACTGTACTTGTAGGCACAAAACTTAGCGGAGTTTTCAAATTACAGGAGAGTAAATTAATGCGCTGGGGAAGTGACGCTCTTCATGAATTCCTGCTAAAAAACGAGCTAAACAAGGTCAAAATCTTCCATAATCAGGTGGTTTTTGGCACTATAAAGGGAGGTATTATTACAACTAACGCTCAGGGCGAAATTCTAAAAAACTTTCACCGCGGTAATGGTTTGCAGAACAATACCGTTCTCGCTCTTGAAGTACAGGCAAAAACCCTCTGGATAGGCCTCGATAACGGCCTGGATGCAATAGATCTTGATGCTGCCATTTCATACTATCGCGATAAAAGTGGTGAGCTGGGTGCCGTTTATGATGTCGCTTCTTATCAGGATAAAATTTATCTGGGAACTAATACCGGTATTCATTTTTTAAAGGATAATGAGCAGTTTTTTATAGAGGGATCACAGGGGCAGGTCTGGAATTTCTCACAGATAGGTGAGCAGCTTTATGGCAACCACAACCGCGGCATATTTAAAATAGCAGATGATAAGATATTTCCGGTTTCAGAACGTACAGGTAGCTATCGCCTGGATAAAATTCCCAATAACAGCGATCTGTATATCAATTCAACTTATAACGGTCTAAGTCTTTACAAGAAGCTGGGAGTTAATTCACTTAATTATCTACAAACTTTTGAGGCACCCAATACGCCCACAGATAAAGTGGTTTTTCAGGATGACGAGACTGCCTGGGCATCGCATCCTTATAAAGGATTTTTTAAGTTGACTCTTGATCCTGAAACCGGAGAAGTTAAGAATTTGAAGGTTTATAAAAATGATTCCCTCTTTACCGCATACAAGACCTCAATTCATAAGATACGTAATGAAATATGCTTTTATAACGCCGGTAATTGGTTTCGCTACAACACAATAAGTGATGAAATAGAACCTTTTAACGAACTAAAAAATTACTCAGGTTACAGTCTTGTAAGCGATGAGGATGATTTTTATTGGTTTAAGAACCGCCATGGTAATGGCTTAGTCTATACCAATTTTACCACAGATAGTCTTTATGTTTATGAACCCCAAATAGAAAACCGATTAATTAAAGGCTATGATAAGGTGGTCAAGATCAATGACAGCATTAATCTCATAACGCTGTATGAAGGCTTTGCTGCAGTAAACATCAATCAGTTAAAAAGAGAAGCAGCGTCAAATGATTTTCTCGCCCCCATTTTTACCGGTTTTAGTGATGAAAACAGCGATTTTCCCCTTACAGAGAACGATTTTGAAATTTCGCATAAAGCGGCATCCAGCATTCGTATTCTTGTGGCTGCCCCGCAATTAGCCTCTCCCCTATTTTATTACACGTTAAACGGAAGACAAGGTTATGCTTTAAAGGGAAATATTGAATTTCAAAATTTAGCTTCAAGAGATTACGAACTTAAAATATGGGCCTTATCAAATGGTACGCTTAGTAAAGAACCTCTTATATTAAACTTCACAGTAGCACCAGCCTGGTATTACAGTAATCTTATGCTTGGGGTTTATGCATGCCTGCTTATTTTAATAATTATTCTCATCTATGTAGTCAATAGAAGAAAATTGAACAAGCACAGGCAGGAAGTCGAGCAGCGCCTGATTAAAGAACAAGAAAGAAATCTGCAAATAGCAGAACGCAACAAATTACTTAGTGAGATTAACAATAAGCGCAAAGAACTGGCAAACACAACTTATCTGGCTGCAAAACGCAACCGCTCGCTTCTTGAAGTGCAAAAAGAACTCGATGATGTAAAAGATAAATTTGACAATCAATATAAGTTCAAAAATATCCAGACTAAGATAAATCATATGCTTGAAGGGAAGGATAACTGGAAGGTTTTTGAAACTAATTTTAGTGAAATTAATGACGATTTCTTTCACGATCTGCTTCAGAAATATCCATCCTTAAGTACAAAAGATCTTAAACTTTGTGCCTATTTAAAAATGAATTTAACGACAAAAGAGATCGCTCCTTTGATGGCAATTTCGGTTAGAGGAGTAGAAATTCATCGCTACAGACTGCGCAAAAAACTCAATCTAAAATCAGGCAAAAGCCTATCAAAATTTCTAATAAGTAATTATTAATATGCATTACTTCAATGTGTTTTTTAACACATAAATACTACATCAACACTACATCAAGTAAATTTACGAAAACGTTATAATTAAAATTTAAAACACATAATAGACTGTTTTATAGTTGTTTATAAATATTTAACATTTTGATGTAATAGTTATGTACTTCTGATAAGATACTATTGGCCTAATTTTCTTGAAAGTTTCAACATACAATCTAAAAAAACTGCTCATGAAAGTTAAATCATTACTCATCTTTTTACTTTTATTGTCAGGCACCGGGGTTTTTGCCCAGGACACCAAAACAATAACCGGTATTGTTACAGATAGCCGCGATGTTCCTCTTCCGGGAGCCGAGGTTAAAGTGATAGATAAAGAAAATTACACCGTCACAGATTTTGATGGGAATTTTTCTTTAGAAGTTAGTCAGGGTGAAACTATACGCGTAACCTATTTGGGTTTTCAGGCGTATACCTTTACTATTGACACACAAGACACCTATAACGTTATACTACAAGACGAAGCCTCAGAGCTTGAAGAAGTGGTTGTTATTGGTTATGGTAATCAAAAGCGAAGTGATATCACCGGTGCAGTAGTTTCTGTAGACAGTGAAGACATTACTAAACAACCTGCGCTTACACCTATGCAATCTATACAAGGTAAAGTGGCTGGTGTAAATATTATTGCTAACGACTCTCCAGGTGCCACCCCTACAGTAATGGTGCGTGGTTTAGGTACTGCAGAAGGTGGTCGTGATCCTTTTTATGTTGTAGATGGTCAACCTGTACAAGATATACGCAGCATTAACCCAAATGACATAGAGTCAATTGACTTTCTTAAAGGAGCCAGTTATGCTAACATCTATGGTATTCGTGCTGCTAATGGTGTAATTCTTATTACAACCAAAAAAGGTAAAAAAGGAAAGCCAACATTTAATATTGAGTCTTACTACGGTGTACGAAGTGTTCTTAACAAAGTTGATATGGCTAACGCTTCTCAGTACACGCAATACTTTAATGAAGAAAGCGCCGCTGTAGGAGGTTTTCAACTTCAACCTAATCAACAATTCAATACAGATTGGTTTGACGAGCTGTTACAAATAGGGAACATAAGTAACAATAGTTTCTCAGTTTCAGGAGCTACAGATGCTGTAAATTATTTCTTCAGTTATAACTATTATGAAGAAGAAGGGATTTTAAGAGATAATAAATACAGTCGTGGTACGATACGCAGTAACAACACTTTTCATGTGTTAGATGATAAACTGAGAATTATACCCAATGTAAACATTTCATACACAAATGAGGCACCAAAGCCCTTTGGTTCATTTACAAATGCCTACAGACAATCACCTTTAGTTCCCGTATACTACGATAATGGTCGTTTTGCCCAGTCTTATGTAAATCAAACCACAGGTATTGTAGGCTATCAGGGAGCAGAAGGAGAATCTATTGGTAGATTATATCCTCATGGTAACCCTGTTGCAGATGTTTTCTATCAGGATCAGGACATTAACACCCTTACTTTACAAGGGCAGGTAGCAGCAGAATTAGACATTGCAGAAGGATTAACATTTACTGGTCGTTTTGGTGCAACCCAGTTCTATTCAGAAAACAAAGAATTTAGTGAGATACGTGAGCGCTGGTTAGATTCAGATCCTCGCAGAACAGTAACTCAATTTGAAGCCGGTCGTGTAGATACAGACGGCGATGGTACTATTTCAACAGAATTTGCTAATAATTCTTATAGTGTTATAAATGCAAATTACTTTAGATGGAACCTTGAAGGGTTTCTTACCTACACGACTTCTGTAGGAGACCATAATATTTCGGCGACAGCCGGAATAAGCCGTGAGAATTTTGGGGGCAGAGAAGAACTCAATGCCCAGGCTTACGATGTATTTCAGGAAAAAAGATTGAGAAACTTAAGCAGAAGAACTTCTTCTTTCTTTGATAATACAGTAAACCAGACTATCAATCAGTCTACAAATCTGCAGTCTTATTTTGGTAGAGTTGAATATGATTACGCTAAAAAATATTTCTTAAGAGCAGTTTTAAGACGTGATGGTACTAGTGATTTTGTAACTGGTGAAAATTACTTTGATAATTTCCCTGCATTTAGTGTGGGCTGGACGTTGACAAAAGAAGAATTTCTTAGCAACAACGAACTACTAACTAATCTTAAACTATTTGGAGGTTGGGGTAAATTAGGTAATGCTAATGTGCCTTTTAACGTACAGCAGGTTGAAACCAACGGAGGTAGCGGAAACCAAAACTACGTCTTTGGTCCTTCGCAAACTCTTATTTACGGTGCCTCTTTTGGTAGCCCGGTAGAGCCTCTTCGTTGGGAAGTGACAGAAGAATGGGAAGCTGGTTTTGACTTCGGCCTTCTTGATAACAAACTTACCGGTACAATTGACTACTACAACAGAAGAAATACTAATGCGATCATCAATGTTAGAAACACATTGAACTCTGCTGCAGAAGGAAACTTTTTAGCTCAGGCAGCAGAAGTATCTAATGTAGGTTTTGAAGGTCTTGTTAACTGGAAAGATAATATAGGTGACAACTTTACTTACAGTATAGGTGTAAACGTATCTACTAACAAAAATACGGTTGAGAATGTAGTTTCTGGATATGATGGTGCAACTGGCGGAAGCTTAGGAAATGGTCAGATCACAAAACGTTTAAAAGAAGGTGAACCTCTTTTCTCATGGTGGATGTATGAAGCTGATGGGGTTTGGCAAAATCAGGATGAAATTGATAACAACGCTTCAATAGGAAATGCAGCTCCGGGTCATTTACGCTACGTAGATCAAAACGGTGACGGTGCAATTGACGACCGCGATAAGAAATACTTTGGCTCTTATATTCCCACGTATAACTATGGTGTAAACATCAATGTGAACTACAAACAATTTGACTTGAGTGTAGCTGGTTTTGGTGTAGGTGGCAACAAGGTTTATAACGGTCTTGCAAATACACGATTAGGTGGTGAGAATGTAACTCAGGAAACATTTAATAATCGCTGGACGGGTGACAGTTCTACAAACTCAGCACCGGGAGCAAATAGAGATTCTTACGCTTCTTCATATTGGTTAGAAAAAGGAGATTATTTCAGAATCAACAACATGACACTGGGATATACTTTTAATGAGATCTCATTCTTAAACAGGGCTCGTATGTACTTTACCGTACAGAACCCATTCATGTTTACTAAGTATTCTGGTTTTACGCCAGAGCTTAATCAGGATGGTGATCCTACCAGTACTACTGGTATAGAATTGTCTGCTTACCCTACTACTAAAACATTCATTTTTGGAGTTAACCTTCAATTATAAAATAAAACAGAAATACTATGAAAATTAGAATTAATACTTTGATATATGTACTTCTGGCAACATTTCTGCTAGCCGGATGTGATGACTTTGTAGAAGAGGTTGAAGTTGTGGCTCCTACTGCAGAAGAGAGCGGTGAAGTTTTTACTCCTACGCAGTTTATTACGGGGGTTTATGGGCGTCACACAGATTTCTCTTACGCTTTTGCTTATCTGGGAATCACAGAAATTATTTCAGACAATGCAGATAAGGGGAGCTCGCCTACAGATACAGGTACAGATAAACACTTGCTTGATGGCCTGACTTACACATCTACATCTCCTTCTTTTAGAGATATGTGGACACAGTGGTACAAAACTATAGGGCGCGCCACTCTTGCAATAGAATATACAGAAGACTACGAGCCTATTAATGAGTCACTAAGACAACGTCTCATTGGCGAAGCTAAATTTCTTAGAGCGTTAAATTATTTCTGGCTGGTACGCGGGTTTGGCGATGTTCCTATTCAGGAAGTCAATCTCGTAGACAGAGCTCCTGTTTCAGAAGTGTATGCTTACATTGAGCAGGATCTTATAGATGCAGCTGCTTCTTTACCAGCAAAAGGCGATTACGCTGTTGCAGATATAGGCAGAGCAACTCGTGGTGCGGCGCAAGGGCTTTTAGCTAAAGTGTATCTGTACGAGAAAAAATGGCAGCAGGCGGCAGATATGGCTAATACTGTAATTAATTCTGGTGATTACGCTTTAGAACCTGATTATGCGACTGTATGGAGAGCTTCTACAGAGAATGGACCGGAATCACTTTTTGAACTTCAAGCTCGAGGCGAAATAATAGCACATGGTATTCAACAGTATTCTCAAACTCAGGGAGCTCGTGGCCCTAGTGGCTGGGGTTGGGGTTTTAACACTCCTTCTGAAGATCTGCTAAATGCTTTTAATGAAGCTGGTGACACTGTAAGAAGAGACGCAACGATCATTTTTGCGGGAGAAACTCTTTTTGACGGCAGAGAAGTTAGTAGCTCTGTTGAGAATCCGCGATACAACGAGAAAGCTTACTCAAGTGCTAATCCCGGCGCAGGAGAAAGCGATAAGAACATACGTATTTTAAGATATGCTGAAATTTTATTAATTGAGGCTGAAGCGCTTAATGAGTTAGGACAATCAGCAGCGGCTCTTACTCCTTTCAATGAGGTAAGAGAACGTGTTAATCTGCCAGACATTACAACTACAGATCAGGGAGGACTACGCCAAATGATCTGGAATGAACGTCGTCTCGAACTTGCCTTTGAACATGACCGCTGGTTTGATCTTATTAGAACAGGACAAGCAGAATCTGTAATGACGGCTTTAGGTTTACCATTTAGTGAGAAGAACAAACTTTTCCCAATACCTAATGATCAGTTAATTCAAACTCCTGAAATGACTCAAAATCCGGGTTGGTAATCATTCACTGAGCAAAATAAAACTATGCGTATAACAGCAATTGTACTGGCCTTATTAATCATAAGCTGTCAGGATCATAAAAAAAACACCCCTCAAGACCAGGAAACAGCAATAGCCGATGTAAAATCGGCTACTGTTTCTGACGAAGCTCTGCTCGATAGCGTAGAGCGACAGACTTTTAATTATTTCTGGGACGGGGCTAATAAAAATTCAGGTCTTGCAGCAGAGCGTATTCATCTGGATAACATTTACCCATCTAACGATGAAGATGTTGTAACAACAGGAGGTTCGGGTTTTGGTCTTATGGCTATTTTAGCCGGTGTAAAACGAGGTTTTATTACCCGTGAGCAAGCTTTTCAGCGCTATCAAAAAGCAATTTCCTTTCTTGAAAAAGCAGACCGTTTTCATGGTGCATGGCCCCACTGGATGCATGGTGATACTGGTAAAGTACAGCCTTTTGGTCAAAAAGATAATGGCGGCGATCTTGTAGAAACCGCTTTTCTTATGCAAGGTCTGCTTACAGTTAAAGAATATTTTAAAGATGGAAATGAGCAGGAAAAAGAACTCGCTGCACGCATACAGAAAATGTGGGAAGAAGTAGAATGGGACTGGTATACACACGGCAAAGACGTTTTATACTGGCACTGGTCTCCTAATTATGCCTGGGAAATGAACTTCCCCGTAGGTGGTTATAACGAGTGTCTGGTTATGTATGTTTTAGCAGCAGCTTCTCCTACTCATCCAATTACTAAAGAGGTTTATGAAAAAGGCTGGGCAAGAAATGGCGCTATAGCAAAAGACACTACTTATTATGGCTTGCAAACAGTTCTCGATCATTTTGAACATGATGATGCTCCGGTAGGTCCTCTTTTCTGGGCGCATTATTCCTACTTAGGATTAAATCCAAAAGGACTAAAGGATCAATATGCAGATTACTGGAAACTGAATCAAAACCATGCGCTGATCCAGTATAAATATGCGGTTGACAACCCTGAAAATCATGAAGGTTATGGTGAAAACCTCTGGGGCTTAACCTCTAGCTATTCTGTAGATGGTTATGCAGGTCACAGACCTGGTAACGATCTGGGTGTGATTTCGCCAACGGCAGCCCTTTCTTCAATGCCTTATACGCCTAAAGAAAGCATGCAGTTTCTTAAATATCTGTATACAAAACAAGACACATTGATAGGCAAATATGGTCCTTACGATGCTTTTAGTCTAGAAAAAAAATGGTTTTTACCCAGATATCTGGCGATAGATCAGGGACCAATTCCTGTAATGATAGAAAATTACAGAAGCGGAATGCTATGGGATCTGTTTATGGAAAATAAAGATGTTCAATCAGGTCTCAAAAAGCTAGGTTTTACAAGTCCGTATTTGGACAATTAAGTAGAGTTTGAAGATTGTAGTCATGCTGAACTTGTTTCAGCATCTCATCTTATAATCAAGAACCTAGGGGGCAAGCCCACGAGGTATGAATTATTTTCCTAGTCGAGGCAAGCCTCGGTGAATTAAATCCTAGAGGGATTAAAACAACTACAATGTGACCCTGAACTAAATTCAGGGTGACGATAACATTAAGAATGAGCAACATAAAACTGAACATATTATTTCTGATATTTATTCTGGTTTCTTGTTCTAAAGATTCTTCAGAACCTGACCCTGTGGTTGTGGAAACACCAACTGAAAATCCGCAGCCTGAAGCGCCAGAAGAAGAAGAAACTATTTCTAACGAAGAGTTGCTTAATCTGACGCAGGAGGAAACCTTTAAATATTTCTGGGATTATGCCCAGGAAGATTCCGGTTGTGCACCAGAGCGCTATTTGCCCGGCAATCCTTCTACAGATGCAAATGTTGTCACCACCGGCGGTACAGGTTTTGGACTCATGGCAATTATTATAGGAATAGAAAGACAGTTTATTTCACGTGCTGAAGGAGTTGCCAAACTTCAAAAAATGATCTCATTCTTAGAAAGTGCAGACCGTTTTTATGGTGCATGGCCACATTGGATTGATGGCAGCACCGGAAATGTTATTCCCTTTAGCACACAAGATAATGGTGGTGATCTGGTAGAAACCGCTTTTCTTGCTCAGGGACTTATTTGTGTTTCCTCCTATTTAAAAACTGGTTCTGATAGCGAAATTGCGCTGGCAAATCTTTCTGATAAATTGGTTGCTGAAATAGAATGGAACTGGTATACCCAGAATCAAAATACGCTGTATTGGCACTGGAGTCCAGATTATAATTTCGACATGAACCTTCAGTTAAAAGGTTACAATGAAACTTTGTTGACCTACATTATTGCTGCTTCTTCGGCCGATTTTGGCATAGAAAAAGCCGTTTTTGATGCCGGTTGGGCAGATAATGGCAATATTATTTCGTCAAATTCAGCTTATGGATTTCCGCTTTTGGTAAAACATCAGGGAGCCGAACAATATGGCGGTCCATTATTCTGGGCGCATTACTCCTATCTCGGTTTAAATCCACATAACCTCAGCGATCAATATGCAGATTACTGGCAGGTGAATGTGAATCACAGCCTGATCAATTACACCTACTGCGTAGAAAATCCGCTTGGTTTTACAGGTTATGGCGAGAATCTCTGGGGTTTAACTGCCAGCTACAGCCGCAACGATGATGGCAGTTTAGGATATTCTGCGCACCGCCCGGGCAATGACCGCGGAGTAATTTCGCCCACGGCAGCTATTAGTTCGTTGCCATACACTCCCGAAGAATCTTTAAAAGCGCTGCATACTTTTTACGAAAACAAAGATATTTTATTAGGCCCCGCCGGCTTTTACGATGGGTATAGTCCGCAGTATGACTGGGTCGCAAAAGCATATTTAGCGATAGATCAAGGACCCGAAATTATAATGATCGAGAATTACCGTTCTGGTCTGCTCTGGAATTTATTTATGCAAAACAAAAACGTACAAAACGGACTCAACAAACTGGGTTTCACTTATGAAACACCCTAACTATTAAAGAGATGAGAAATAGAATTTTACTTGCTTTTTGTATTCTTTTTGCCTGGGTTATCAACGCTCAGGATAAAAGTGATTTTATTAAGGAAACATTCATTTCGCAAAGTGATACTTTAAATTACCGCATTCTTTATCCTGAAAATTTTTCAGAAACTGAAAGTTATCCATTGCTTTTGTTTTTGCATGGCGCAGGCGAAAGAGGTTCAGATAATGAAAGTCAACTAACGCACGGAAGCTCGCAGTTTTTAGATTCGCTTAAGCGAAAAGAATTTCCAGCCGTTATAATTTTCCCACAATGCCCTAAAGACGATTACTGGGCAAATGTTGATATAGATCGCTCTACAAAACCTCTAACGATCACTTTTAAAACAAACTCAGAACCCACAAAAGCCCTACATTTAGTTGAAAAACTGCTTGATTCTATCAAAAACCAGCCTTTTATAGCCAAAAATCGGCTGTATGTGGGCGGATTATCAATGGGCGGAATGGGAACTTTCGAGATGCTTTACCGCAACCCAAATACCTTTGCAGCCGCCTTTGCAATTTGCGGTGCAGCTGAGCCTGAAACGGTAAAAGCCTATGCAAATAATACGCCGCTGTGGGTTTTTCACGGTGCACAGGATGATGTTGTAAATCCGCAATATACTGTCAATATCGTAAATGCTTTGCTTAAAGCGGGAGCGCATCCTCGTTTCAATTTATACGACACCGCAAATCATAACAGCTGGGATTCAGCTTTCGCTGAACCTGATTTTCTTTCCTGGCTTTTTTCACATTCAAAAACCATCACATCAAATGAATAAATATTTCCTCATAACATTTCTGTCTTTAAGTTTAACCGCTTTCGCTCAACAGCAACAACGCATTCCGCAGGTTGAAGAGCTTTTAGCGAAAATGACTCTGGATGAAAAAATTGGCCAACTTAATCTTGTAACTCCGGGAGGCGGAGTAGCTACTGGAGCAGTTGTAAGCGACAATGTGGAGGCAAAAATAAAAGCCGGAGAAGTGGGCGGGATGTTTGGTGTGGCAGGCCCCGATAAAATTAAAGTCGCACAAGATTTTGCCGTTAATGAAACCAGACTAAAAATACCACTCTTCTTTGGTTCTGATATTATTCATGGTTACAAGACAACTTTTCCTATTCCGTTAGGTCTTTCCAGCAGCTGGGATATGGATTTGATCAAGAGAACAGCGCAGATCGCTGCGGTAGAAGCAACAGCAGACGGTATAAACTGGAACTTCTCACCCATGGTAGATATTGCCCGCGACCCACGCTGGGGCAGAATCGCAGAAGGTGCGGGGGAAGATCCTTTCCTAGGTTCTGCAATTGCAAAAGCGATGGTTACTGGTTATCAGGGAGCAGATTTTACAACAGATACAACGATGATCGCCTGTGTAAAACATTTTGCCCTTTACGGTGCTGTAGAAGCAGGCCGTGATTACAACACCACAGATATGAGCCGGGTGCGCATGTTTAATGAGTATCTGCCGCCATACAAAGCCGCGATAGATGCAGGCGTTGCAAGTGTTATGAGTTCGTTTAACGATGTAGACGGCGTTCCTGCTTCCGGAAATAAGTGGTTATTAACCGATTTATTGCGAAAAAGATGGGGTTTTGACGGCTTTGTAGTTTCAGATTATACTTCTGTAAATGAAATGACAGCTCACGGTCTGGGTGACCTGCAAGCAGTTTCCGCTTTAGCGCTAAATGCCGGACTAGATATGGATATGGTAGGCGAAGGTTTTCTTACTACACTTAAAAAATCTGTAGAAGAAGGCAAAGTGACTGAAGAAGCTATAACAGAGGCCTGCCGCCGCATTTTAGAAGCCAAATACAAACTGGGCCTTTTTGATGATCCTTATCAATATATAGACGCCAAGAGACCAGAGCAGGATATCCTAACACCAGAACACAGAGCGGTTGCCAGAAAAGCAGCAGCACATTCTTTCGTTTTATTAAAAAATGACAACAACACGCTTCCGTTAAGTAAAACAGCAAAAATCGCGCTTATTGGTCCCTTAGCAGATAACAAAAATAATATGTTAGGTACGTGGGCACCCACCGGCGACCCTCAATTGTCTGTCCCTATTCTTGAAGGTTTAACAAATGTGGCTCCTAATGCCGAGATCATCTATTCTAAAGGAGCAAACATTACTAATGATTCCGCTCTTGCGAAAAAAATCAACGTTTTTGGTATGCGTGCAGATATTGACAAACGCTCGCCAGAAGAAATGCTTAAAGAAGCGCTAAAAACTGCATCTAATGCAGATATTATAGTTGCAGTTGTGGGCGAAGCTACAGAAATGAGCGGCGAAGCAGCAAGCAGAACAGATATCACAATACCAGAAAGCCAGAAAGTATTAATACGCGAATTAGTAAAGACAGGAAAACCTGTTGTACTCGTTCTAATGAGCGGGAGACCTCTGGTTATAGAAGAAGAATTTAGCCTGCCGGTAAGTATTTTACAGGTATGGCACCCGGGTGTAGAAGCAGGTAATGCCGTAGCAGATGTTTTATTTGGTGAATATAATCCTTCGGGAAAGCTGACTGCGACGTGGCCTAGAAATGTGGGGCAGATCCCCATATATCACAGTGTCAAGAACACGGGCCGGCCTGCACCTACTCCGGCGTTTGAGAAGTTTAAATCTAACTATCTCGACGTGCCTAACTCACCACTTTTACCTTTTGGTTTTGGGTTAAGCTACACTACTTTTGAATATTCTGATCTTAAAATCGACAAAAAGGAAATCGCTCAGGGCGAAAGCGTCACCGTCAACGTCACAGTAAAAAACACCGGTGATTATGATGGTGAGGAAGTGGTTCAATTGTATCTACACGATGTTGTAAGAAGTATAACACCACCGCTGCGCCAGCTTAAAGGCTTCAAAAAAGTTTTCTTAAAGAAAGGAGAAAGTAAAACAGTGACAATAACTTTAAGTCCAGATGATCTCAAATTTTATGATAGTTCGCTGGATTTTATAGCAGAACCAGGCGATTTTGAGGTGTTTGCAGGAGGTAATTCTAACGCAGAATTAAAAGCAGATTTCCATTTAAATCCTTAAATTTAAACATGATAAAACGCCAGCTTACCTTACTGTTCTTTTTTATTTCCTTATCAGTTTTTTCTCAGGAATTATACAAAGGTCAGGTCTATGATGAGATCACAAAATCTGTTCATACCTATTCTGACACCTTAAAACTTGATTTTTATACGGCTAAAGAAGCCGTTGAAAACACAGATCGCCCTTTGCTGATTTTAGTTCATGGCGGCGGATTTACAGGAGGAAAACGCGATAATCCGCTGGAGTCTGAATTCTGTAAGACAATGGCAACAAAAGGTTACGCGGTAGCATCAATAAGTTACTCGCTTACGCGAAAAGGAACAGCAACAGGTTTTGGCTGTAATTGCCCTGCAGATGAAAAAATCTCTACTTTTAAAGAAACAACTTCAGATATTTTAAAGGCGATAGATTACCTAAAGATAGCAGGTGATTTTAATTTTGCTCATGATAAAATAGTTTTAGTAGGAAGCAGCGCAGGAGCAGAAGGTGTTTTAAACACAGCTTATCTGGCAAACTATCCCGGTTTTAAAGATCTGCCCATGATGTCTATAGCAGCCGTAGTTTCATTTTCTGGAGCTGTTATGGATGCTCGCTATATCACACCACAAAATGCTGTGCCGGCTTTCTTAGTTCACGGTGAGAAAGACAAATTAGTCCCTTATGCCACCGCAGCACATCATTATTGTGACCCAACTGATTCAGGATATCTATTTCTTGATGGCTCCAGCACAATTATAAAAAGGCTTAAAGATCTTAACGCCTCTTATTATTTCTTATCAGATCCAGAAGGGACACACGATTGGGCCGGTCTGGGTTTTAGATATACAGATGCTATCGCCGGTTTTATCTTTGATGTTGTCGTAAATGGCGGGAAAGTTCAGTTTAGTGAAGAAGTTTCTCAATAGTTGCTTTCGCGAAAGCTTGAAAAATTGGTTGGAATAACCCAAGGGTATAAATGTTGCTAATGCCAAAAAATCACAGGGATAAGTTCTCATACTGAAAAAAGGTTATTTTTGAGATATGAAAATAAGCGACAAAAATATCACTCTAATTAAAAAACTTTGTGAGCAATACAACGTTCGCTCGTTTTCTGCATTTGGTTCTGTAACCAGAGAAGACTTCAATAATTACTCTGACATAGATTTTGTAGTTGATTTTAACGAAAATGATCCTTTTAAATACACAGATTTATATTTTCAGTTAAAAGAAAAATTAGAAAAGCTTCTCAAACGCCAGATTGATCTTATAGAAGAAAGAGCAATAAAAAATCAATTTTTTAGAAAAGAACTTAATGAAACCAAAGTGTTGATTTATAGACAATAAGATCAATGCCTGGCTGGAAGACATAGAACGATCAATAAACGAAATCTTTGATTTTCTCCCTCAAAAAAGAGATTTTCTGGAGTATCAAAAAGATTTAAAACCAAAAAAGCGGTAGAGCGGAATATTGAAATTATTGGAGAGGCGATTAATCGCATTTCAAAACATAAAGATTCTAATATTCAGATTACGAATGCTCAAAAAATAATTGGGACAAGAAACAGAATAGCTCACGAATACGATAATATATCAGATGAAGTCGTTTGGACAATAATAAAAAGGGAACTTCCTATCCTAAAAATCGAAATAAACGAACTAAGAAATAAGCAGTAACTAAAACTGCGTATAGCAAGTAGCATGAAGTATATTAAACCACTTCATATTTCTTGCAGAGTAGACTAAGTGTGAAACTAAAAATCGCATCTAGTTCTTATAATTAAACCCAAAAACACCTTCGGTCACTTCTACATTACCTTTATTCATTGCCGAAAATGAAAATGTGCCGCCTACAGAACCTTCATCTACATTATGCGAAATTATCTCTAATTGACCGGTTTGAATAAAAGAGGGAGAACCATTTGACATATAAGATGCGCGATAGAGCTCCTGGGTGTTCGTATCGGCTAGTGCATAAATACCTTTTTCAATATCTTCTGGAAAAATGAGTTTGATAACAATACTAGATGTGCTTCCGTAACCAGAGATATCATTATTTATGACTGTTGCCCCTACTGCCTGAGTTTTAAATTCTACTGTGTTTATTTTACAGTTAAACTGAGTTGAAACCACAGGATCTGCAGGCTCATATGTAATCGAGTTTGTTATAGGAACCTGATAAAAAACTCCTTTTGTAAAAACAACTTCTGTAGAATCTGTATATGAATTTGCCCTAAATCTAAAACTACCTGTAAAAGTACTGTCTGCAATACGACTCACCACAATCTCGCCCTCACCACCTTCTAGTGTACTAAACCATTTACCATCTGCATTATAATATTCTGCACTGCTGTTCTCATCATCACCTACTAAAAATGTTCCTTCTGAATAATTACTTACATTTAAAAGAAGCACCTCATTGTCTTTAGACCCCATTAATTGCACCCTGTTTTGATCTTTCAATTCTGCGTGGCTTACCTTTGCCCTATAAAGAACAGAGTCACGCACTCCCTGCATTGCCGGGGAATTGATCTCAACATCATCAGAGCACGCAACACTCATTAACACAAATAACAGGAGGAGGATTTTTTTCATAAGGGAGTGTTAAAATGCTAAAATACAGTTTACCCTGATAAAAACTACTTAACACCCAGAAATTTATATTATCTTTGCGCCCTCAAATAAATTATAACCGGGGTCGGGAACCCCAAAAATTAATTTTTATGCCTGTAAAGATAAGATTACAAAGACACGGTAAAAAAGGTAAGCCTTTTTACTGGGTAGTAGCGGCTGATACCCGTTCTAAAAGAGATGGTAAATTTCTGGAAAAACTAGGTACTTACAATCCTAATTCTAATCCTGCTATCATCGATCTAGATGTAGATGCAGCTGTAGATTGGTTACAAAAAGGTGCTCAACCTACAGAAACAGCTAAAAGATTACTTTCTTACAAAGGTGCATTACTTAAAAATCACCTTGCTGGTGGTGTGCGTAAAGGTGCCCTTACTGAAGAGCAAATGGAAGAAAAATTCAATGCTTGGTTAGAAGAAAAATCTGGAAAAGTAGATTCTAAAAAAGAAAATCTTTCTAAAGCTCAGGAAAAAGCAAAAGCTGAAGCTCTTGCTGCTGAAAAGGCAGTAAACGACGCTCGTATAGCTGCTGCACAACCTGAAGAAGCTCCTGCTGAAGACGCATCTGTTGAAGAACCAGCTGCTGAAACTGAAGAAGCTCCTGCTGCAGAAGAAGAGAAAAAAGACGAAGCTTAATTTAAATCACGATGCGCAAAGAAGATTGTTTCTATCTGGGCAAAATCGTGAGAAAATTTAGCTTTAAGGGCGAGTTACTGGCTAAGCTGGAAACTGACGAACCCGAAGAGTACGAAGAAATGGAATCAGTGTTTGTCAATTTTAATGACAATCTGGTTCCATTTTTTATTGAATCCTGCCAACTGCACAAATCAACTCTACTGCGTATTAACTTTGAAGATGTAGACACAGAAGAAGACGCAGATGACCTTATTGGCGCAGAGCTTTACCTTCCGCTTGACATGTTGCCTAAACTAAGCGGCAATCAATTTTACTACCATCAGATCACGGGTTACACTGTAAAAGATGTGAATTATGGTACGGTAGGCACTATTAAAAGCGTAAATGATAATACGGCACAGGCGCTTTTCGTTATAGAGAATAAAGATAAAGAAGTGCTAATTCCCATCAATGATGAGTTTATAGAAGAAGTAAATCATGACAAAAAACTCATTCTCCTCAACACGCCGGAAGGGCTTATAGATATTTATCTGTAGTCCCTACGACCGCCAATTCTGATTAACTTATTCCTTCCTAAAATAGCTCTCATAGTTATAAAATCAGGTTCAACACTGCTGTTCACAATCACAAAAATAATATCCGAAAGCTTTCGCGAAAGAGTGAAGATAACAGATTGCTAAAAATCTAAAAGATTTTCTCAAATGAAATTCACAAAATAATTTTCAGCTTACGCAAACGTTATATTAAGTTTTTTTGTAAGTTTAGCAGTAGTGTTATGCTATTAATATCCTGCACGATATAAATAGCCAGTTAAACCATCATCGTATGAAAACAGGTTTGATATTGCATCGTGAGATGCCGGTATTTCACCTGTTTTTTTATGCTGCCAACTAAACCCATGTACCGTTATGATTAGAACCTTTACTCCACTTGTCTTCCCATCTTTTCTTGTGCGCAAACTAAAATCGGCCTTATTTTACTTGATTTTTGCCATTTTTGGGCAGCTTTTGCACGCACAGCAGACAGATCTTACACTTAACGCGGGTGAGTATTTTGAAGCTCCGGGCGTTAATGTCATGGCTTTTAGCAATTGGTACAACGGTCTTTTTAGCGATTCTAAAATTAGCGGTATCGAGGTAATTCATCATGGTGTGCGCACCGTTACTAATGGTGATGTGCGCCTTAATGCCACGCCGGCGCAATGGGACCCAATTCCCACTTTTGTAGACAGAAAAGTAGATAAAGCTAATAACCGCATAGACACTTACGAGAAATATCCCGATTATAATTTTGAATATATGATTCGCGCTGAGGCGAAAGGTGATGCTGTTGTTTTAAGCGTGCATTTTGATAAACCGCTCCCTGCAGCTTTAGCTGGTAAGGCAGGCTTTAACCTGGAGTTCATTCCGTCATCGTATTGGGACAAATCTTACTATATGGATGATACAGCAGGAACATTTCCGCTTTATCCCAGCAGCGATATGGTAAAAGATGAAACCGGATTTTTAGCTCCAAAACCTTTTGCCATAGGGCATAAACTGGTAGCGGCCCCCGGTGATCCTAAAAATATGATAACCGTAACTTCAGCAGATGCCGAAATACTTTTACATGACGGTCGCGATGTGGCGCAAAACGGCTGGTTTGTTCTCCGCAGTTTACTGCCAGAAGGTAAAACCGGAAAAGTATTAGAATGGGAACTGAAACCTATCGCCATCCCAAACTGGATACGAAAACCGGTAATCGCACACTCGCAAGTGGGTTATCACCCCGCGCAGCAAAAAGTAGCGGTTATAGAACTTGATAAGAATGACACTTCGCAGGAAAAAGCCACGCTTTACATGCTGTCAAAATCGGGTGAAAAAGTCGAAAAACTAGCGCTTCAGCCTAAAAAATGGGGACAATACACACGTTATAATTACTTAGAATTTGACTTTTCAAGTGTAAAAGAAGAAGGGATTTATGAGCTAAGCTACGGCGATGTCACCACCGCTCCTTTTCGCATAGCGAAAGATGTATATGAGAAAGCCTGGTATCCTACAAATGATGTCTACTTCCCGGTACAGATGGACCACATGTTTGTAAATGAAGCGTATCGCGTATGGCACGGCACTTCTCATATGGATGATGCTTTGCAGGCGCCTGTAGATCATGAGCATTTTGATCTGTACGCACAAGGCCCTACAACTGATACTCCTTACCAACCGGGTGAAAATATTCCCGGTCTCAATATAGGCGGCTGGTACGATGCAGGTGATTTTGACATCAGGACACAAACACAGTATTACGTCGTCACAAATCTTGTGCACGCCTACGAAGATTTTAACCTGCAGCGCGATGAGACCACAGTAGATTATCCTTCAAAATATGTAGACATTCACAATCCTGATGGTAAACCTGATTTGTTACAGCAGATCGAGCACGGCACACTGGCATTAATTGCACAACATCGCGCCGTGGGTCATGCGATTCCCGGGATTATCGTTCCTGATATTTCGCAGTACACACATTTAGGCGACGGACTCACAATGACAGATAACCTCATCTACAATAAAGATATGGGCGAACTGGAAGCCGATGGTTTCCGCAGCGGGAAATTTGATGATCGCTGGGCGTTTACTAGTAAATCAACGCCACTCAATTATGGTTCTATCGCCGCACTTGCTGCCGCCAGCCGGGTTTTAAAAGGCTACAATGATGAGCTGGCAAAAGAGTGTCTTGATACTGCAATTAAGGTTTGGGCAGATGAACATGCAAAAGAGCCGGATCTTTTTCTCCATGGTAACACCACCGGCGGCTCTCTGGAAGATGAAGAACTAAAAGCAGCCGTAGAACTATTAATAACCACAAAAGACAGCAAATATGCTACCCGCTTAAGCGAAATGTGGCCTGTAATAGATAAGAACTTCGCCGCTCATGCCGGGCATGCGGTAGAAGCTATGCCATTTATGCCTGCAGATTTTAAGCAGGAATTAGAAGCTCGCACAAAAACATACCAGAAAGAACTGGATGCGCATTATAAAGAGAATCCGTTTGGGGTGCCTATAGGTCGCGGCGGCTGGGCAGGTAATGGGCAGGTGATTGGTTTTGCAATGACAAATTATGTGCTGCATAAAGCTTTCCCACAGCTTATTGATAAGGAATATGTTTTTAAAGGCCTAAATTATATCTACGGTACGCATCCGGATTCTGATATTTCTTTTGTCTCTGCCGTGGGCACAAAATCTAAGAAAGTAGGTTATGGTAACAATCGCGCAGATTTCTCTTTTATCGCAGGCGGCATTGTTCCAGGCGTGCTGATTTTAGCACCAGATTTCCCGGAAAACAAGGAAGATTGGCCGTTTTTATGGGGCGAAAATGAATATGTGATCAGCGTAGGTTCCAGTTATATTTATCTGGTAAATGCAGTTCAGGATTTACTGAAAGAGTAGATTTTCTTTAGAGAAATTTCAACTTAAAATAAACCGTAACTTTTAATTCGAGCGCAATCGAGAATCTTCATATTGAGTGAATCCTGCCTGCGCTCAATTGGGGTTCTTTGATTTTACACAAATTTTATATAACAAACCCTAAGCCTCACATACCAATATTTTAAGTAAATACGCTTAAATATCATGGATGGTAGTTTAGGTCATTTTAAAGCAACTTTAGCGAGGCGAAAAGAACGTCAGGAGAAAAACCGCTCAAGATTTGATGATGGTAAAAACTCATCTGCAAAAAGTTTTAAAACCGAATACGATATTCCAAAAGTTTCTGAAAAAGAGCTGGAAAAAGTAAAACTCACTTTCAAAGTAAAAAGGGAAAGCCAACTCATTAATGAGGCTGTAATTGTGGACATTGTAATTATTTAAGGAATCTTAATCTTTACTGTTATTTTATAAAAAATTCATGGAAATCAATAATTTAAAGTCAATTTTAGAATCTATTTTAATTAAATGGGTTCATGCAGTTAATATTAGAGCAGTAAAAGAACATAGGTCATTTTATAAAGGTTTCGGCTTTTGCAGGTATGTTTTAATTAATAGATTACAGAATCATTATGTAATTGAATTATTAGGTTTTCAGCCTTTTACAAATAACCCGTCATTTATTATTGAAGATAAACCTAATAAGTATGATCTAAATTTTTTCATTAATGGCGGGAAATTCTTCAAAGACTATAAAGGATTAAATCCCATTATAAAATTTAAGGATGTTAATGATTATACCTGTAAAACAGGGGCAGCCAACCTCTTTCTAACAGTAACTAAAGTACCAGAATTTATAGAAGAATTTTTTGAAGATTATTTTCATCATAATACACGAATCACTAGTCCTATAGAAGAATGTGAATTACCTTTTAATCTTCCCAGCGATTCTACAAACATTTTCCTACATAATCTTGCCCTTGTGAGCCAAGTTCAAGGAATTTATTCCTTTAGAAGACATTCTACAACTATAGTAATAAATAAAAATATAACGACCATTCAATTTAAAAAATTCCTTAAACAACTATTTAATGTAGGGCAAATTGATTGGGAAAATATTTATGGAGGGAGATTTAAATTTCAATTAATTTCAGAGCTTAAGAGTTTAGCCTATCTCAATGTAGACGAAACAGCCATTGATAAATTTATTCAGTTGATTTCTATTCCGTTTGCTAAAGCATTGGGTTACAAATCTGCGAAGAGTAATATTCGATTGCAAATATCCTCTACCGAATTAAAGACCGATAAAAAATATTTAACACCAGATTTCTTATTAGAAAGAGAAGATGGTTATTATGATATTTTAGATTTAAAGCTTGGGCTTTTAAATTCGGACTTTGCATTTGGAGATTGGACCAATTCTTATTTTAGTAGTTATGCTCAAAAGTTATTAGGTCAACTTAAGGGTTATCAAAGGTATTTTTCATTCGATTCCAATAGTGACTGGGCCTTTCAGAAATATGGCATAAAAATTAAAAATCCTATTTTAATTGGAATAGCAGGTAACCACAATAATTTTAATCGCGAAGTGGTGGAAAGGGCTTTAGAAGGGAATATTGAATCCTTTAGATTAATTAATTATAATCAACTTGCTGAATTACTAAAAACTAAAATATAAATCAATTTCCTTAACTTAACGGTTTTTCTATAAACCGATGAGATCAATTTACACCTTCCTCCTTCTCCTTTTTTCCTATACAATATTTGGTCAAAACATCATGCTTTCGGCAGATCGCCTTTTTGATGGTACAGAAATGCATATCAATTATGCGGTTCTGGTAAAAGACAATATGATAACCGAAGTTGGCCCAACAAAAAACCTGCAAAGCAAAGCAGATTCTATAATCAACTTTGGCAACAGCACGCTTATGCCGGGAATGATAGAAGGCCATTCTCACGTGCTGCTTTATCCTTACGATCAAACCGACTGGAATGATCAAGTGCTTAAAGAATCCCGCAGCCTGCGCGCCATACGCGGTGCAAAAATGGCCGAAAAGAATCTTATGGCGGGTTTTACCACCATTCGTGATCTGGGCACCGAGGGCGCCGCTTATGCAGACGCCGCAATAAAACAAAGTATTGAGCTGGGTATAAATCCGGGTCCGCGTATGTTGATTGCCGGTCGCGCGATCGTGGCTTCCGGAAGCTACGGTCCTAAAGGCTACAATCCCGATATGGATGTTATTCTGGGCGCACAACCGGCAGACGGTGATGATGTGATACGAGTTACCCGTGAACAAATAGGCCACGGCGCAGATGTGATAAAGGTGTATGCAGATTACCGCTGGGGGCCTAACAAAACCGCCATGCCTACTTTTTCTGTTGACGAACTTACAATGATCGTAGAGACTGCAAAAAGCAGTGGTCGCGATGTGGCCGCTCATTCTTCTACCGCAGAAGGTATACGCCGGGCGACGCTGGCCGGTGTGCGCTCGATAGAACACGGTACAGATGCTACAGACGAAGTCCTTGCTTTGATGAAAAGTCACAATGTTGCGCTGTGCCCCACGCTTGCAGCGACTTATGCTGTTACCACTTACAAAGGCTGGGACGACAAAACACAACCTGAACCCGAAGCCATTTTAAAATCACGCGAATTCTTTAAAAAAGTGCTCAAAAGCGGGGTAAAAGTGGTTGCTGGTGGTGATGTGGGTGTTTTCGCTCATGGCGAAAATGCACGTGAACTCGTTCTCATGTCTCAATACGGAATGCCAAATCTCGATGTCTTAAAAAGCGTGACCTGCGGTAATGCCGAAGTTTTTCGGCTCAATGATCTGGGCCAACTAAAAGCAGGTTTTCTGGCAGATATTATTGCGGTAAAAGGAAATCCGGAGACCGAAATCAATGACTTGTATAACGTTGATTTTGTGATGAAAGATGGCGTTATTTATAAAAGTGAAAATTCAAATTGAATCTAATCTCGTTTGTCATGCTGAACTGTCACACTGAGCTTGTCGAAGTGCTGTTTCAGCATCACCTCTTAGATCTGCTGATTAGCGAGTATCTTGTGAGACCCTGAATCAAGTTCAGGGTGACGCAGACTCAGATATTTTACGGAAATTCGAATAAAATAATTTATGTTTTGACTTCTTACTTCTCCCCTAACCCATTCCGCATGAAAAAGTTCTTTACGCTAGCTCTTTTAGTTTCTGTTTTGATAATCTCCTGCGCAGATCATCAAGAAAAGCCCAACCTTCTCGAAAAAGGAATTTCAGAAAACCTCGCTATTTACCGCAAAAATCAGGTAGATAGTGTCATTTATCGGCTTGATTTTAAAATTCCGCTCAAGCAGGAAGATTCTATTCCCGCGCATCTGGATTTGAGTTTAAATATCAACAATCTCGACCAGCCGCTTTACCTTGATTTCAATGAAAATTCAGATCATTTGCTCAATCTGAAAGTAAACGGTGAAAATATCGCGATTGACCACCGGGAAGAACATTTGATTATCGCTCCGGAATACTTAAAAATCGGTCAAAATGATATAAAAATCGACTTCCTTGCGGGCGAATTATCCCTAAACCGAAATCCTGATTTTCTCTACACATTACTGGTTCCAGATCGTGCAAGCACGCTTTTTCCTTGTTTTGACCAGCCTAACATAAAAGCAAATTATATTCTGAATATTACCGCGCCTAAACAATGGAAAGTTATCGCCGGTGCGCCGGAAGAAAAAGTGGTTGAAAACGGTAATTTCACAGAACATCAATTCAAAAAAAGCGACAAAATGAGCACCTATTTGTTCTCTTTTGTCGCGGGTGATTTTCAGGAAGCCACCAGTAAAAATGAAGATCTCACCATGCATATGTTGTATCGCGAGACAGATCCTGAAAAGATAAAATACAGCGTAGATACTATTTTTGATCTGCACCGCCAGTCGGTTGATTTTCTTGAAGAATACACCGGTCATCCTTTCCCTTTTCAAAAACTTGATTTTGCTGCGATTCCTATTTTCCAATACGGCGGGATGGAACATGTAGGTGCCATTCAATATCGGGAATCTTCACTTTTTCTCGATCACACCGCCACCGAAAGTCAAAAATTGGGTCGCGGTAAACTTATCGCACATGAGACTTCGCATATGTGGTTTGGCGATCTGGTGACTATGCAGTGGTTTAACGACGTCTGGATGAAAGAGGTTTTTGCCAATTTTATGGCAGACAAAATTGCAAATCCCGCGTTTCCCAATATTAACCACGACTTGCTTTTTGTACTCAATCACTATCCCAGCGCTTATGCAGAAGATCGCACACGTGGCACAAATCCCATACGTCAGGATCTGGAAAATTTAAAAGATGCGGGTTCGCTTTATGGCAATATTATTTACAACAAAGCGCCCATTATGATGCGCCAACTCGAGCTTGCGGTTGGTAAAGATAAATTTCGCGAAGGCATACAGGAATACATAAAAACCTATACGTATGCCAATGCGGTGTGGAATGATCTGGTAGAAATACTAGATGCAAAAACGCCCATTGATATGAAAAAATGGAGCGATGTTTGGGTGAACCAAAGCGGAAGACCCGTTTTTTCTGATCAAATTGAATATGAAAATAACACCATTTCCTCTTTTGAAATTGTACAACAAGCCGAAGATGGATCAGACAAAATTTGGCCGCAGACCTTTAAAATCGGTTTAATTTATGCCGATTCTTCCCAGGTTTTAACGGTTAACAGCAATGGCGAAAAAACAAAACTTGAAGCTGCTGAGGGTTTACCAAAACCCAAAAGCATCATTTACAACTACGATGGTATGGGTTATGGCGTTTTTCCGCTTGAAGAAAATACGCTGATGCAAATTCCGCAAATTGAAGATGATGTTGCAAGGGCGTACAGCTACATCAACAGTTATGAGAAAACGTTAAATGGTGGTGTAACTCCGCTAGCCGATTTTAAAATGCTGGAGGAAGGTTTACAAAGTGAAAAGAACGAATTTTTAATCAATCTCATTTCGGGGGAAACCCGAAGTATGTTCTGGCAATTCCTAAGCGAAAATGAGCGCAGCGAACAACAAAAAGGGCTTGAAGATTTGTTGTACAATCAATTGCAAAGCAGCTTGAAACCGAATGTAAAAAAGACGATTTTCAACTTATTCAGCTCAGTTGCTTACTCTGAAGAAGGCAGGGAAAAGCTCTATAAAATTTGGAAAAAAGACACTAAAATAGCTGATTTAAGGCTCAATGAGGACGATTTTACGGCAATGGCAATGAACCTCACGGTTTACCAACATCCCAAAACCGACCAGATCTTAAAGCAAACTGAAGATTCTATCTCAAATCCTGATAAAAAGAAACGGTTTCAGTTTTTGCTTCCGGCTTTGTCTAATGATGAAAATGTAAGAGATGAATTTTTTGATTCTTTTAAAGATGAGAAAAACAGAGAGAAAGAATCGTGGGTTTTATCTGCCGCTAATCTTATCAATCATCCGCTAAGGCAAAAAACCGCAATCAAACATTTACAGCTTTCGCTTGATCTTGTAGAAGAAATTCAGCGTACGGGAGATATTTTCTTTCCTAAGGCTTGGTTAAATAGTACGATAGGCAATTATTCAGGCAAAGAAGCGTATGATATTCTACAAAACTTTCTAAATTCACATCCCGATTTTAGTCCGATCTTGAAAAAGAAGTTATTACAGTCAACAGATGATCTGTACCGGGCACAAATGACCATGATAGAAAAATAAAATGATGAAAAATATAAAATTTGCATTGACGCTATTCCTTTTCGCCCTGAGCTTTTTAGGAAATGCACAAACCGAAGAACCTCAACTTATTTATGTGATGGACCCGCAATGCAGCTGGTGCTACAGTAACAGTGGCAATATTGAGGAGATCGAAAATGCGCTTGAAGGCAAGATGGATATTAAGTTGCAGGTTGGCGGCATGTGGCTGGGTGATGATGCTCCACAGGGTGGCGCTTCTTACTTTGAGTTTGTAAACGGGCATTTTCCCGGGATGCTTGGTAAAACCGGCGCTTACGTTTCACCTGCTTACTATGATCTTGCGGCAGATACTTCATACTCGTTTAGCAGCCTTGAACCTTGTGCGGCGATCGTAGCGATAGACAATTTGTATCCTGACAAAACCATAACTTTTGCGAAAGGCGTTGAAAGAGCACTTTTTGCTGAGGGCAAGCGTCTAGATAAAAAAGAAACCTATCTTAAAGTTCTCAAAATGATGCATTTGCCTACGGCGGATTTTGAAAAAACATGGCTAAGTGATGAAAACCTTGCTGCAACAAGAGCAGAATTTGCTTCTTCAAAAATCGCAAAAACCTTCCCTTCTCTTTTGCTAAAAACAGGTAATAAAGTTGAAGTTTTAGGAACTGGATTTTTCACAAAAGAGCAAATATTACCAAAAATTGAAGCGGCTATCACACAATAGTTAATGTCTAAACCTTTTCGCTTTAAGCAATTTACCATTGAGCAGGATCGCTGCGCTATGAAAATAGGTACAGACGGCGTTCTGCTGGGCGCATGGGCAATGCTTCATAAGTATCCTGATTCTATTCTGGATATTGGTACCGGCACCGGAGTTATTGCACTCATGCTGGCTCAGCGCAGCGATGCTGAAACTATAGATGCGCTTGAGCTTGATGAAGACGCTTATGAGCAGGCAGTTTCTAATTTTGAAAATTCAGATTGGGGTGATCGTTTATTTTGCTACCACGCGCATTTGTATGAATTTGCTACAGAAATAGAGGAATCTTACGACCTGATTACCTGCAATCCGCCATTTTTTAATGAGGATCAAAAAACAGAATCAGAAGCCAGAAATCAGGCCAGATTTGACGATTCTATGCCTTTTGAGCTAATAATTGGTGCGGTACATAAATTACTTTCTCATAATGGTATTTTCTGTGTTGTGCTTCCGCGAAAGCGTGAGGAAGAATTCGCCAATTTAGCCGAAAAAGCCGGTTTATTCCCACTAAAAATCACCCGCGTAAAAGGAACTCCCGACAGTGAGGAAAAACGCTCATTAATGGCTTTTTCATTTCAAAATATAACGCCAGAAATTGATGAGCTTATTATAGAAAACTCCCGTCACAACTACACAGAAAATTATATCGCGCTGGTAAAGGATTTTTATTTGAAGATGTAAACCGTCATCCTTATTCATATGAAATCATGATGATAAACCGGCTAAAAACTATACTTCAATGCCAAAATCAAATTACGCCCGGGCGCAGAAATACCAGAAGAATACTGGCGGTATCGCTGGTCTGTAATATTTTCTAACGCGGCTGTTGCCTGCCAGTGTGCTGCAATCTGGTATTGTGTGGCAAAATTGATCGTGTACCACGAGGGTGAATACGGGTCACCGTTTGCATCAAGCGCATACAAATATGCATTGCTTTGCTGTGAAGGCGCCATATCATTATAGTTAAATTGCCCGTTGTATTCCGCGAAAGCGTCAAGCCTAAGTTTCTTATTTTCCCAAACTAAATGTGTGTTGCCAAAAAGTGGCGCTGCGTGCCTTAAAGGTGCTATACTGCCGTCATCTTCTTCCTGGTTTCCTTCTACAATATTTATATGTGAGCACAGGTTTAGATTCTTTGTGAATACAATATTCATCCCGGCCTCAAAGCCATAAACCTTAGCATTTGCAGCATTCTGTATCGCCTGCACATTGCTGGGTTCACCCTGATAATCTATAACCGTTTCCCCGCCTAAACTGTAATCGCGGCGCACCATAGCATTATCAAGTTTAGTGTAAAAAGCTGCAATGTCAAAAAATACAGCATTCTCAAAATTCAGCGTAACTCCCAGTTCACCATTGTACGCATACTCCGCTTTTAGATCAGGATTAGGCACAACTACAGAACCCGGCTCGCTATCAAAAATCTTCCCGATGTCATCGATATTGGGTGCACGAAAAGCGGTAGAAAAATTAAGTCTCCATCCCAAAGTCTCATTAGTTTGCCAAGAGAGACCCAGCGAACCGGTCAAGTTACCCGTGTTAATATCTGCCTCAGCAAACGGAAAATCGTAAAAAGTATTATCAAAAGTCGCGTCTAGAATCACCTGATTATACCGCAATCCTGATTGTAGATTTAGGTTTTCGCTTAAGCGAAATTTACCACTTACATAAGCTGCCAGCGATTGCCAGCTTGAGCCATCAGGATATCTTGAGGCGTCTGGTGCGGTTGCGCCTGTAAGTATATTTGTCTGTTCACCGTTAGAATCAACCGTATTCAACACATATTCTAAACCATAAAACAACTGACTTTGGCCTATTTCTTTATTAAAATCTAATCCCAGCGAATATGCATTCACATTTTCACTGGTGTTAAAAAGGATTTCTTCGCCAAAATCACGATCATGCCGGCTCTCTTCAAAAATCTGAAAAGCTGCTGTTAATTTGGCTTCGTCATATAAACTTCCGTTACCTTTTTTATTGATCTGCAGGTTACTGGAAAACCAGTTTTGTGGACCATAATACCACGCTGCAGAGCGTAAATTATCGCCTCTTTTTCGCGTTAAGCGGTCATATCTTGAATAGTCTGAAGTTGTGCTATAAATAAGCCCCAGGTTAAAATTCCAGGTTTCACTAGGCATAAAACGCACCTTTTGCATCAAGTGCAGCATATCAAAACCTGTAGGCACCTGCTTATTCTCATTGTCATTCTCGACAACTACATCTTCACCATTAATGCGTTCAACATATTCTGGGCGCACATAATCCTCAGGCCCATGACTTCCCATGCGTAGATCATCATAATCTGAATAGCTTGCACTGGTAAGAAAAGCCCACTTTTCACCTCCAATATTGAAATCTAAGTGTCCTGTTTTTTCCTGATTGGCCGTAGAATAGCGTGCAATCGCATTTCCTGTAAAAACCTGTTCTTCTTGTTGAAATGCGAACTGGGGTGTTTTAGTATAAAAGTTCATAACGCCTCCTATAGCATCACTCCCATAAACCACAGAACCGGGACCCAGAATAACCTCTGCTCGCTCAATGGCCAAAGGATCTATGTTTATCACATTTTGCAAATTACCAGAGCGGAAGATCGCGGTATTCATGCGCACACCGTCTACATTTATTAAAAGCCTGTTTGTTGAAAACCCCCTAATCATAGGACTACCGCCTCCTAACTGACTTTTCTGAACAAAAACTTCACCAGTGCTTTCTAAAAGATCTGCTGCTGTTTGCGGATTATAAAATTCTACCTCTTCTGGCGAAAAAGTAACTACCTGCTGCGCTATTTCCTGTAACTGTTGCTTAAATTTAGCCACAGAAAGTACTACTTCATTTAGTTCGTTCTCAGCGCTTATGAGATAAATAACATTACCGTTTGCGATGATGGCAGCTTTAGTGGTTTTTTTATCAAGATGAGAAACGTGCGTGATTTGTATCGTTTCTGCCGCTGTAAAAGCAGAAATATCTACTCGCCCGTCATAGGCTGTCACGGCAGAGGTTGTTTTATTTGCATTAAACAGAGCCGCGTGCGTTACCGGCTTACGCGTTTCTTCATCAAGTATGGTGATTACTTGTGAAAATCCGCCAAAACTGATCAAAAAGAGGGCAAAACTTAGGGGAAATCGCATAAAGGTTAGTTGAATAGACTGTTAAGAATGGTTAGGGATTTTGGTTTTTTAAAGCCGTGTAAATGTAATTCATAATAACCTATGACCATATTTACAAAGGCTGCACGCCTGGTTTTGTTAAGCTTAATCGCATTTAGAGCATCAAAATCTATACCTAATAAAGAATTGAGGATAAACAGGTTATCTTCGGTTATAGAATATATGGTCTCCGTATATTCAAAATTACCGGTAAGCATATTAAAATGCGGCAATGACGATGTAGATGTATCTGGATAAAAACCTAAATATCTGGTAAGCTCAAGAATAAAATATAAATGAAAATTTGCCGAATGTTCATTCTTATCAAGCCAGAGAAAGGCATTTTCTAAAAAGGTATACAACTCTTTATTTTCTTCTTCTTCCTGAATAGAATTCTTCAGCATTTCTGCAAGAAAAAGCACAATACTGGTTTTATAAATATCTGTGTGCAACGTGGTATATGAATGTAGCACTTTTGCATCGCGTATAGATTCTAATGTTCCTTTATCTTTATGCATGGCTACGATTTCCAGCTGTGTTGCTGGTTGAAACATCGCTGTACGCAGCTTACCTTTTTTCGACTTAAGAATACGGCGCAATAAGTAAGATTTGAGTCCGTCGCTTTGCGTAAAGCACTTAACGACAAGGTCTGCTTCCCCGTATTTTAATGCTGAAATTACAATTGCAGGAGTGGTAACAAGCATCAGCGGATGATCATCAATTTTGCGACTTTGGTTTCAACCGCATCTTCTCCTGTAACCAGAATCATATAAACCCCGGAAGCTACTTTATGACGTCCAAAAGCTGTTGTGTCCCATTGTATACTTCCGCCTTCAGAAACTTGTTCATAAACAAGATTTCCCGTGATGTCTGTGATCTTAACATTGGCTCTTTCGGTCAAGCCGTCTATTGTTACCATGCCGTCATATTTAGGGCGCACAGGATTAGGAAAAGCGCGTACGGTTGCTAGATCTTCTGCAGGAGCAACCGCAGAACCGTCAAAAGCAACAAGACCTCGCGGTGTAGCAAAATAAACTTTTCCTGAAGCTGAGTCAATTGTAATATCCTGAATGTTGTTAGAAGGTAAAGGTGAATTAGAAGTGTTGAACTGTTGCAGCGTTTCCTGCCCATCTGATGAAAAATAGAATGCCCCGCTGGAAACTGTGCCAATCCATTTATTATTAGAACCATCAACCTCTATACTTAAAATCACCTGATCGTTAAGCAATTCTACCGGTATTTCATTTTCTAAGATCACAATAGGATTAGTGGTCACATCTGTATCTTCAAACATTCTAGCGGGCCCATTTAAAACACGCAAGCCTCCCGTTGTGCCTATCCACAAGGTACCATTATTGTCTATTGCAAGAGAACGAACATCATCTGTGGGTAAATTAGACCCTTCTGATGTAAGAACCGCAAAATCTCCCGTCGCAGATCTATAACCCACTAACCCGTTATTATTAGCGCCAAAATAAACATTGCCCTGCCCGCCAATTACCAACTGTGTGTATGCATCTACACCTTCATAATTTGTAATTGCCGGTTCTATTGATATGCTTTCTATTTGCTCTCCTGTTTTTACCGCCAGCGCATTTTCTACCAGACTAGTTGTCATCCAGAGTTTGCCGCTGTTATCAAAGGCTGCCCCATTTATACGTACATCCTGAGGGTTTACAGGAATATCTGCAAGACCGCTGTTGCTTTCATCAAAAAGTTTAACCGGCACATCTTCATTGATCTCTAACAAGCCGGAGTGATAAGAACTTATGAATGCCTGCTCTGCATTATTGGGAGATATTGTGATATTAACCAGATTTGTTGCGCCAAAAATTTCTTCAAAAGGAATATTCACCCATCCTGTTTCTTTCCGCAAATGACTAAGTCCGCGATTTTTTAAAGGATACGGATTAAAACTAGCAGAATAATCACCATAAACTACCCATAATTGATCAGGAACTGCCTCTATTGAAAAAGGATCATTGCGGGAAGGACCATCAGGTAAAACCTGAATTACATCTGTGGCATTTGTAACGGCGCTAATAAGTAAACCACTACCTACAGTGCCTGTAAATAAATTACCCTCAGATGTTATTGCTGTGCTAAAAGCACCGGGAAAATCAACCGAGACACCTGCATTTGCAATCACATTTCCACTTTCGTTATAAACGAAAACCTTATCTGCTAAAGTTATTGTTAGAAAATCTGTAGCGCCAGATAAATGAAGCGGCACCGAAGCAAATGTACCTACTGTATTAAAAGATGTTAACCCATTAAAACGCTGTAAAGATCTGTCTGTATTAATCGCATACATTGTAGAACCCACAACCGCAACTCCTCGCCAGGAACCGTTAGCAATAGTTGTCCAGTTTTTATAATCTATTAAATTATCATTTGCTACAAGCGCTCTTCTCATACCGGCATCTGTTGAAGCATAAATATAATCTCCCAGAATCGCAGTTTGTGCTACATTGAGTTGACCACCGTTATTACCGATAAAATATGAATCTTCAAACTCAAGCCTTTCCAGGTCGTACAGTGAAATACCAAAACCCGTTGAGATGTAAAGCAAACCGTTATATTCATCAAAACTGTTAATCTGCTTTTCTGTAGGCGGTATCGAGGTCTTGTTTTTTATATCTACTACCGTAAGAACTTGCTCATCTTCGCGAACAATATCTATCGCCCCAGAATCATAACCTATAAATAAAATGCCAGAACCTTCACTGTAGTAAAGTGCAGAAATATCTTCTCCCGTTAATCTCTGTATTGTAGAATAGGTTTCAATCTCATTAGTAAGAAGATCGTAAGAAAAAACTGCATTTTGCGCTGCTGCGAAAACTTTATCATCTCCACGAGACAAAGCAGTGATATCATTGTATGAAAAATAACCCGTCCAGTCTAAAGAAAAATCCTGACTGTAAAGTGTATTAATAAAGGTCATAGCAACAAGTATGGCCAGTTTCTTCAGCATATATCTTTTTTAAGATCAACGCCTAAAAATACGATTATTATCAACAACCTGGGGAGAGGTCTATGAGTTGTAAAACTGAAATAAATTCAGAATTATTAAAAGTAAAAATGAGAATGTGCAATCCTTCAGGGGTCCCATAATATTAAAGAGGCTGCCAAAAGGTTGGTTTTCGTCAACCTGAACCTGTTTCAGGTTCTCACAAGTATTTACATCAGTACTATAAGATTCTGAAATAAATTCAGAATGAAGCTTTTTAAGCTCAATCAAAAAAAAAGCCTCAAGTAAAACAAGAGGCCTTTTTCTATTTATTTTAGAATAAAAATCTATACTATTCCCTGTGCAAGCATAGCTTCTGCAACTTTTACAAAGCCGGCTATATTTGCTCCTTTTACGTAATCTACAAAACCATCTTCCTGAGTACCATATTCTACACAAGCTTTGTGTATATCGTACATGATCTCGTGAAGTTTTTTATCTACTTCTTCTGCAGACCAGTTGTAGCGCAGGCTGTTTTGAGACATTTCTAATCCCGAAGTTGCCACACCACCGGCGTTAGACGCTTTACCAGGAGAAAAAAGAATTTTAGCATTAATAAAAACTTCTACAGCTTCTGGCGTACATGGCATGTTAGCACCTTCGCCCACACACATACAACCGTTGTTTACAAGCTTCTCTGCATCTTCCTTATCAAGTTCGTTTTGAGTGGCACATGGCAGCGCAATATCACATTTGATATCCCAAGGAGTTTCACCTTCAAAATATTTAGCTTCAGGATACTTATCAAGATATTCTTTAATGCGACCTCTGCGCTCATTTTTGATCTCCATTATATAAGCAAGCTTGTGCTTGTCTATACCTGCTTCGTCATAAATAAATCCGCTGGAGTCTGACATAGTAACAACTTTCGCGTCAAGCTGAGTTGCTTTTTCTGCTGCATACTGGGCAACATTACCAGATCCTGATATAACCACTGTTTTACCGGCAAGTTTCTCGCCGCGGGTTTTCAACATATATTTTGAGAAATAGACATTACCATATCCTGTAGCTTCAGGTCGTATTTTAGAACCACCATACGAAAGACCTTTACCGGTAAGTATACCTGTAAACTCATTCTTGATTCTTTTATATTGACCAAACATGTAACCTATCTCACGACCACCTACACCTATATCACCAGCTGGCACATCTGTATTAGGGCCAATGTGACGATAAAGCTCTGTCATAAAGCTTTGACAAAAACGCATCACCTCAGCATCGCTCTTACCACGAGGATTGAAGTTAGAACCTCCTTTACCACCGCCCATAGGCAATGAAGTAAGGCTGTTTTTGAAAACCTGCTCAAAACCTAAAAATTTAAGAATGCTCAGGTTAACAGAAGGATGAAAACGTAAGCCACCTTTGTAAGGTCCTATGGCTGAGTTAAACTCAATACGATATCCTTTATTGATCTGTGTTTCTCCTTTATCATCTACCCACGGCACTCTAAACATGATTACACGTTCTGGCTCTACCATACGCTCAAGTAATTTTGCGTTCTGGTATCTGGGATTATTTTCTATAAATGGAATGACTGTTTCAGCAACTTCTCTTACGGCCTGAATGAATTCTGGCTCATTAGGATTGTTCTTTTCAACAGAAGCGACAAAATTTGTGATGTTTTCTGTCATTATTTGCTTTTTATTATTTAATAATTTTTTTGCTTTTTTGCGATGCAAATATATAGAGATTATAAATTTTAAAGGGTATTTTTAGCATATTCTTAATAATCGAAGTTTCAGGGGGATAAATGCTGAATTTTACCCTGTTTTCAACGATTTTTAGGTTACTTGAGCAGTTTTGTTATATTTGTCACACATCAATTAACCCAAATCTTGTGAATACCAGAACCCTACTTGTGGTATTTTTTATTTTGGCTTTTGCCCCATCTTCAATTAGAGCTCAGTTAACATTTGGGTTTTCTCATGAAATAGGAGTTATCGCCGGCCCTGTCGCCTTTCAATCTGATTTTGGGCTACGCAATGACTTTGACACAAACCGAAATAATCTGGGCTTCGGGATTGGTATTGTACATTATATCAACTTCTCTTATCGCGCCGATTGTAATTGCTACTCACGAGACACCTATTTTAATGATCACTTTAAAATTAGGACAGAAATTGATTATCACCGCACAAAACTTACACATGAAGGCCAATGGGCAGAAAAAGATACAGATGAAGGTCGTGATTTGCATGATCATTTAGGCGAGGCATCTGTTTTTGAGCTGGGCAGTCAACTTGAATTTTATCCGCTTAGCATAAGAGATTTTGTTGCCAGAGCTTTCCCTCTTGCTCCTTATATTAGTCTGGGCGCACATTTTGTAGCTTACAATCCCAAGTATTCATCAATACAGGATGTTCCCGGTGCCACGCCAGAAGACATTTTCTTTGATGACTTCTTAGTAGGCGATGGCGAGCTGGGCGGCATCGATGATTCTGCCGGCGCCACGTGGGCTGTCGTTGCAGGAATGGGTTTTCGGTTTAAGTTGACAGCGTTGAGCGATATGAATGTTGATCTGCGCTATCATTACTATTTTTCAAACTGGGTTGATGGCCTGAACCCAGATCCTAATTATTACCCACCCAACCGCAACGATGATTCTATCGTTTGGTTTAACATAGGCTACATTTATTATCTCGACTTTTAATCGAGCGCCTGCTTTAAATCTGCAAGCAGATCTTCTTCATCTTCTATACCAACGCTCAAGCGAATCAATGAATCTTTAATTCCTGTTTTTGCGCGCTCTTCTGCCGGGATACTTGCATGCGTCATGCTCGCTGGATGTCCCGCCAGACTTTCTACACCACCTAAACTTTCGGCCAAGGTAAAAACTTTTAATTTTTCTATAACCTGAACGGCTCCCTGCAAAGAATCTTCTTTAGTGGTAAATGATACCATCCCGCCAAAATCTTTCATTTGCTCTTTGGCTATAGCGTGATTGGGATGATCTTCAAAACCGGGCCAATATACTTTATCTACTTTAGGATGATCTTTTAGAAAGTTAGCCACGGCTTTACCGTTCTCACAATGACGCTGAATGCGCACGTGCAAAGTCTTTATTCCGCGTAAAGCGAGAAAACTATCCTGAGGGCCACAAACCGCACCACTCGCATTTTGAATAAAATATAATTTATCTGCAAGTTCTTTGTCTTTCACGATAAGTGCGCCCATTACCAGATCGCTGTGACCGCCAATGTATTTTGTCACGCTGTGCATCACGATATCTGCTCCCAGATCAAGCGGCTGCTGTAAATATGGCGTAGCAAAAGTGTTATCTACCGCCAGCAGAATATTATGTTCTTTAGCAACTTTCGCGGCAGCTTTAATATCTATGATGTTCATCATGGGATTGGTAGGCGTTTCTACCCAGATCAATTTTGTGTTTTCTGTAATGTGATCTGCAATTTTATCTGCATTCTGCATTCCGATAAAATTGAATTTGAGTCCGAAATTTTCAAATATTTTAGTGAAAAGTCGGTAAGTACCTCCATACAGATCATTAGTAGAAATAATCTCATCTCCGGGTTTAAAAAGCTTCAAAACCGCGTCAATAGCGGCTAAACCTGAACCAAAAGCTAAACCGAATTCGCCATTCTCAATACTCGCCAGAGATTTCTCAAGCATTGCACGTGTAGGGTTTCCGCTGCGTGAATATTCAAAACCTTTATGCCCGCCAGGAGTGGTTTGTGAATACGTAGAAGTCTGGTAAATAGGAGGCATTACGCTACCATAAGCAGGATCTGCATCGTGTTGACCTCCGTGAATAGTTTTGGTATTAAATTTCATATTTTAAATATTTTTGAGCTTCACTCTATGCGTAAAAGTAATCAGCCGTCATTGCATTCTCAAAATTGCTTGTACCTTTAGCCTATGTTTAACAAACCATTTTTTAGGCATTTTAGCCCGTTTTTAATCGCTTTTTTGGCGATTTTCACACAAAGTTGTGAGCAGGAGCCTGATTTGCAATTTACCCAAAAAACATACACAAACGCTTCACTTGAGGCATGTTCTACAGCAATTTGCCCTAAAATTGATATTCATATTTTAGAAGCTCAGGGCGAAAGTAAACTCAGCCAAATTATTAATGATACGATCACAAATCACGTCATCGCAGTTTTAAGCATGACGCCTGATGATGAAAAAAATCTGAAAAGCGTAGAAGAAGCTCTTGATCAATTTATTTCCTCTTTTAGGCAATTTAAAGCCGATTTTGCCGAAACTTCAACCGATTATGAAACAGACGTAGATGCTAATATTTCGTTAGAAACTGAAAATTTGCTCTGCATTGCTGTAAAAAGCTACACCTACTTTGGCGGTGCTCACGGTTATGGAAGCGTTACCTATTTTAATTTTGATAAAAATTCTGAAACCTATCTTTCTACTGAAGATCTTATAAAAGATAAAACGGCTGTTTTAAAAGAAGCCGAAAAACGCTTTAGAAAGCAACAGAAAATCCCTGCTGATGGGAACATAAATAGTACTGGCTACTTTTTTGAAGACGATAAGTTCATCCTTCCTAAAGACATAGGTTTTGATGATGAAAACCTGATACTACAGTATAATCCTTACGATGTGGCAGCTTATTCTGTAGGCCAGATAACGGTAAAAATTCCACTACCGGAAATCAAAGCGTATTTGCGTACTGATTTATAGCCCGGCGTAATGCAAGAATATATCCCAAATGCGTGCCCTCGTGGTAATTATTAAAAGTGATCGCCTCTTCTATTGAGGTGAGCACATTTCCTGTAGACAGTTTACGCTCTGTAAAAGTTTTAAAAACACCATTTTTATAATCAGCGCGAGTTTGCTCAACCGGAGCAAAGAGTAAACTTTTTACCTGATCAACTTCCGTCTGCGTCACATCTCTTTCTGGCTTGGTGCCGTTGCTGTAAAGTGGTATCAACTCCTGGGGAATGGTAGGTGTGAGCCCAGAAAGTTTATAAGTAAGCAACTGCTGCACAACAATTGTGTGTGCGATATTCCAAAAAATATTATTATTGAAACCTGCAGGAACAGTATTGAGTTCTTCAAGAGAATGTGCATCGAGCAGACGTTCAAGACTCTGGCGATTCTTCAGCGTAACATCAAAGGTAAAATCCATAGGCTTATTTTAATCAAAAGTAGGGATTTCGCCATAAAAGAGATTACTTTGTAGTACTAACATCAACTAGTTGTCGTGAAAAAAATCTATTACCTCTCAACCTGTGACACCTGTGCACGCATTATGCATGATTTAAAGTTGTCTTCTGCCTATCAAAAACAGGATATTAAACGTGATCCTATAACTGAAGAACAGCTGGAAGAGATGTTTAATCTTGCCGGCAGTTATGAAGCATTATTTAGTAAGCGCGCAAAACTTTACAAAGAGAAAGGTTTAAAAGACCGCAAACTTACAGATGACGATATGGGCTCATTAATTCTAGGTCACTACACATTTTTAAAGCGTCCCGTTATTATTAATAATGACAAGATCTTTATAGGAAACAGCAAAAAGACCATAGAAGCTGCTAAAGAATCTCTCAAGTAGAATAATGAACCCACGATTACTTGCTTTAATAGCGGCAACGGTCGCCAGCGCTATCTATGGTGTAAATCATACTATTGCTAAAGATCTTATGCCGTATCATATAAAACCTTTTGGGTTTATTTTATTGCGCGTATCAGGAGCTGCTCTTCTTTTCTGGATCATTAGTGCATTTTATAAAAGCGAAAAAGTAGATCGTCAGGATTACTTACGGTTCTTAGCCTGCGCTTTTTTTGGGATGTGTATTAATATGCTGGCATTTTTTAAAGGTCTCAGCCTGTCAACACCTATAAACAGCTCTGTTGTAGTTACGATGACACCGGTGATCTTGCTGGTTCTTTCGGTGATATTTTTAAGAGAGCGGGTTTCGTGGGTAAAAGTACTTGGTATAGGTCTGGGCTTCATAGGCGCGCTAGTGCTTATTTTATTTGGTGCACAGCACCAGGAAAATGCGCCTAATATTCCTTTTGGAAACCTTTTGTTGCTGGTGAATGCTTCAGCTTATGGTGTTTATCTTATTTTGGTAAAACCGCTTGTCGCAAAATATAATACCATTACTATGATGAAATGGTTCTTTTTGCTGGGCGTACTATTGAACCTACCGGTAAGTTTTGGAGAATTTGTAGAAGTGCATTGGGCAACTTTATCATTTGACGTAATCTGGAAGATGGGCTTTGTAATTGTAGGCACTACATTTATGACCTATCTTCTAAATCTGTATGCTTTAAAGACTCTTAAAACCTCAACGCTAGGCGCTTTTATCTACCTACAGCCGGTTATTGCGGCTTTATTCGCGATTTTTGTGGGTGCAGACAGGCTTACGCCGGTAAGAATGATGGCTGCACTTTTAATCTTTACGGGAGTTTATTTATCTACGCGCACAAAACCTGTGGCTGCTTAGACTAGATCTTGCGGTTTTTTACCAAATTTACGCGTGTCTTCTTTCGTTAAAACTCTAAAATCATCAGTCTTTTCTAGTGAGGACAGGTTTTTAAAAAGTTCGTCGGGAAGTGCGGTGAGTTTGCGTTCTTTAAGGTCTATCCAGGCACCCATCATTTCGCATGAAGCGAAATTTCTACCTTTATGGTCGTAGAAGTTATGCATGAACTCAAAATACATTCCGTCTTCTGCCAGACCTTTTAATTGTAGAGAAACTTTTACCGGTTTGCCCGCAAAAGCCTCTTTAAAATAATACATGTGCTCATAAAAAACCACGGGACCTATATTATGCTTTGCCATCTCTGCATGACCAAAACCATTTTCCATTAGAAAAGCCATGCGGGTGTGGCTCATAAAGTTTATATAAGCACTGTTTGCAAGGTGTCTGTTTGCATCTATGTCGCTCCAGCGTATTTCAAATTCTTTAAAGTACATTGTGTAGTTTTTTGAGCAGTAAATTAATAACTTCAAAGCTAAGCTTCAGAGCACTAAACCGGTCTGAATTTTGAATTTTACCGCTAATTTTATTTCAAAAATACATAAATTTACTGTGCATGCATAAGAAAAAGGAATGCAAACCAGTTCTTTTTTTAGCATAAAATAATTAAACAATGCCTGTAATTACTTCTCTATATAAAGCTCGCGGGGCATTTAAGAATACACATTTCTCTACCATTTATTCAGCTAAAATAAGACGTGTTTTTGGCGTTAATCAACAGCGAGAAAGTATCCCTTTACCTGATGGTGATTTTATAGATATTGACTGGAGTTACTCAAAATCGGGTGAAAAGGCAACAAAAGTAGCCGTGCTTTTTCATGGTCTTGAAGGCAATGCGCATCGCCCATATATGCTGGGCACATCAAAAATTCTCAACAAAAAAGGATATGATTGTGTTGCCGTAAATCTGCGTGGTTGCAGTGGTAGTGATAATTTAAATTTTCGCTCATACCATTCTGGAGCGACAGAAGATGTTGATGCCGTCATGCAATATTTGCAAAAGAAGCACAAATATGCAGCAGTCTATCTTGTAGGTTTTAGCCTGGGCGGAAATCTCATTCTTAAATATCTGGGCGAAGAACGATGCCGCCCTAAAAATTTAGTCGCTGCTGTTGCTGTCTCAACACCGGTTCATTTGTACGGCTCTATGCTTAGACTCTCTGAGCCTGAGAACAGAATTTACCATTGGTCATTCTTAATGAATCTTAAGCATAAACTAAAAGCGAAGATTCCGCAATTTCCAGATTATGTTAGCTTTGATGATTACAAGAAAATTGTAAACCTGCGCGCTTTTGATGAGATCTATACCGCGCCGGCCAATGGTTTTAAAGACGCACTTGATTACTATACGCAGAGCAGCAGCCTTAATTTTCTTCCACAAATAAGTATTCCCACGCTTCTTCTTAACGCTGCAAATGATACCTTTCTTGACGATGAATGTTTCCCATTCGCTTTCGCGAAAGCAAATAAAAACCTAAACCTTGAGGTGCCTAAATATGGCGGCCATGTAGGCTTTTTTGCTAAAGACAACATCTATTATAATGAACGCAGAACCTTAAAGTTTTTTGAAGAAAAAAGCTAGGCGTTGCAGCACTGTTTTATCTTGTGTATATTTAGAGCATTATTCAAAAAATCATTATGAAGACAATAAAATCGATTGCCCTATTTGCGCTTGCTCTAACTCTTGTTAATTGTGGAGAAGGCGAGAAAAAACAAGAAAAAGAACAGGTAAAACTAGGCACATCTACGCCAGAAGCAGATTCTTCTGCAAATGAGACGAGTCAAAACGAAGTGCTTTTACTGGCGACAGACCAAATGCGTTTTGATAAAAATGAAATACGCGTTAAAGCTGGTGAAAAAGTAACGCTTACATTGCGTCACACAGGTAAACAGCCTGTGGAAGTAATGGGGCACAATTTTGTACTCTTAGCTCAGGGAACAGATATACCAACTTTTGCAGGCAGTGCGGCTTCTGCTCGTGATAACGATTATATCCCAGAAGGTACTGAGGCTGTTATCGTACATACAAAGTTACTAGGTGGCGGTCAGGAAGACACTATAGAATTTGATGCTCCAGAACCAGGAACATATGATTTTATTTGCAGCTTTCCCGGTCACTATAGCTTGATGAAAGGTAAATTTATCGTTGAGTAAATATCTTTAGCATAACACAATTTTTAATTACCTCTACGGCATACTAATTTTGCCGTAGAGTCTTTTTTTAAACACCTCCCTCCCATGTTCATCAGAAAAACACTCTTTTTAGCTACAATTTCAGCCAGTATCCTTTTTAGTTGTAACAATACTCAATCGATTGAGAAAAAAGCTGTACATGAAAATATAGAGAGTGAATTCCCACAGAAAGCGCTTAACCCTATAGATCGTTACGGGCAATTACTGGTAGATGTACAAATGAGTGAGGTATTTCCTGACGGAAAAACTTTTGTAGATGCAGAGCCTAAATTTCCTGCGAAAGAGATTCTGGAGAAATACAATGATCAAAAAAATGAGGCAGATTTTGGCTTACGTGAATTTATACTCGCAAACTTTACCATGCCGGAAGCCCCAACAGGTAATTTTGTGACAGACACTACACGCACAACTGCAGAGCACATTAACGAACTGTGGCCTTACCTTAAAAGAGACGCAGATGAGGTTGAGCCCGGTACACGCATATCTTTGCCGAATCCCTACATTGTGCCCGGCGGTAGATTTAGAGAAGTGTATTATTGGGATTCTTATTTTATACTTCTGGGCTTAAAAGAGACAGGAGAAACAGAACTTATCGAGAATATCCTAGACAATTTTGCATTCCAGATCAATACTATTGGATTCATTCCTAACGGAAACCGAACCTATTATTTGGGGCGCTCACAACCGCCCTTCTTTGCCGAAATGGTTAATCTTCTTGCCGAAATTAAAGGCGAAAAAGAAACATTACTTAAATATCATGATGCGCTAGAAAAGGAATATAAATTCTGGATGAAAGGCACTGATGACATGGGTGATCTCGTCGCCAATAATCGCGCGGTAAAAGTAAACGACAGCACTTTTTTAAACCGTTATTACAGCAATACACAAACACCAAGAGCCGAAAGCTTTAAGGAAGATATAAATACCGCTCAAAAGGCGAAAAACAGACCAGCTAAGGAAGTTTATCTAAATATAAGCGCAGCTTGCGAAAGCGGTTGGGATTTTAGCAGCCGTTGGTTTGCAGATCCTAATGATCTGGCCACTATACGCACTACAGAAGTTGTGCCGGTAGACCTCAACAGCCTTATGTACAATCTTGAAATTACACTGTCTAAAGCACGTGAGTATGCAGACGATAAAACCGGCGCTGACGAACTAAAATCGGCTGCAAACAGGAGAAAATCGGCAATAAACACCTATTTATGGGATGCTAAAAATAAGGTTTACAAAGATTATTTATTCAAAGAAAATGCTCTTTCTGAGACTTTATCGCTGGCGATGGTTTACCCGTTGTATTTTAATATAGCATCACCAGAACAGGCAGACGCTATTGCGAAAGAATTAGAAACCGACTTTCTAAAACCCGGCGGATTAGTAACTACTTTAAACAATAACGGTCAGCAATGGGACAGCCCTAATGGGTGGCCGCCACATCAATGGCTTGCCATACGCGGACTAGAAAAATATGGTGATACTAATCTGGCCACCTCTATTAAAACAAGATGGCTAAGGCTGAATGATCAGGTTTACAAAAGAACCGGAAAAATGCTGGAAAAATACAATGTTACAGATACAACTCTTGTTGCTGGCGGTGGAGAATATCCTACCCAGGATGGTTTTGGCTGGACTAACGGGGTTTATCTGGATCTAAAGGATAATGAGTAAAACCATTATAAAATAATGTGATATGCTTGATTCGGAGATAAGGGCTTCTTTGCACTATGCAGTATACATAGATCATTGCAAAAGCTTGAAAATAGCCGGTGATGAAAATGCAGCCCTTTTCTTTGAAAATAAATTGAAACGATTAAATTCTGACAATCACAGAATCAAATTGCTTGGATTGTTTCGATCAACAATGATATTATATGCAGTAAGTACAGAATTAATTATAAAAGCAAGAGCGTTATTTGAAAACGAGAAAAAATAAAAAGCGGTGAAATTAAAAATTATGCCCAATTTATGAAGGTATGGAATGGCAGAACTTCAGGTCATAATTACAATAAGGTAATCGATCATTATAAAATGATCTTCTCTTCTGAACAAAAAAACATTTTAGAACAATTACAGTCATTTTCGATATGGGATGGTCGTTTTCCTTTTCCAAAAGATGAAAATCTCACAATTTTATTCGAAAAAGGAAAAGGTAAAAGTGGGACTTTGAACAAAAGTTCCATTGATAAAATTCAAAATATAATTGACGAGCAGATTGCTATAATGAGTCAGTAGCATATTTATATAGGAAGTGAAGTTTTCATATATTCAAACCAAATTTTAAATAAACCCATCACACTGTACATAAGCATCAATCACCGCTTGTTCTCCTTCTTTGCCTTTAATGGAATTGCCGTGTTCCATACCTAAAATGCCTTTGTAGCCTTTATTATAAATGTATTTAAATATGTTCTTGTAATTGATCTCGCCAGTTGTAGGTTCATTTCTTCCGGGATTATCACCTATCTGAAAATAAGCAATCTCGTCCCAAGCCTGTTCCATATTGGGTATTAAATTTCCCTCCTGAATCTGTTGATGATAAATATCAAAAAGTATCTTACACGATGGGCTGTTTACTGCTTTGCAAATAAGATACGCCTGTGGTGATTGCTTAAGAAAAAGCCCCGGGTGATTGTGAAAATTCAACGGTTCCAGAACCATGGTTATTTCGTGTGGCTCAAGTAAAGCAGAAGCTTGTTTTAAACTCTCAATCACGTTTGCGGTTTGGTAATCTGCATTTTGAGAAAGATCTACATAACCCGGCACTACAGTCATGTATTTTGCATTTATTCGCTTAGCTACTTCAATAGATTGTTTTATTTCGCCAAGAAATTCGTCCCGCCAATCCTGTTTGCCGCTGGTGAGATTAGGTTCTGTCCAGTAGATTTTATGAGCAACAAAAACGCCCATGGTTATATTGCGATTTTCCATCACGGAAGCCATTTTCTGTTGTAACTCTACCGGGCGAGTGCGCATATCATTATCTTCAAAAGCTGTAAAACCCTGATCTGCCATAAAATTGAGCTGGACTATAGGATCTTTTCCAGCCATATTTTCAAACATTCCTAAATGCGGCGCATATTTAAGATTAAAGCTATTTTTTGCTCTAAATTCCCGATTTTGAGCCTCTGCAAGCAGGTTTTGACCACCTAAAGCCAAAAAGGAGCCGCTTAGGGCTCCTTTTTGTATAAATTTTCTTCTGTTCATGAAGCTAATTTTATTCTATAATGACATGGCTTTACCATTTCCGGCTTCTGAGAAAGGAACACATCCTTTTTGAGCACCAGGAATAGGATCATACCACATTACATTCTCTCCTATTTCCTCACTGTTCTTCCATGCCCAGATAGCAAGTTCACGCACTGAAGTTAAATAACCATAAGAACCTGCATCTGTGTCGAGATCAAGCTCTGGATTTTCAGGATCTTGTTTCGCCGTAAGGCGCTCCATAAAATCTTTTCTGTCTGCCGGAGCAGCCTTTAGATATTTAGCAACAACTTCTTCATATTCTGCAGGCTCACCTTCTACAGCTTCCTTGTCATATGTACTTTTAAAATTTAAAGAAAAAGCATTTGCTCCCGCTTTAAATTCCTGTTGTTCATCAGACTCTGCCACCTCATTCATATAACTATCTATAAACTGAGCGATGTTAAGATCGTTAGCTCCCGGAGTATCTGTTTTAGGGATAATAACATCTAGAACCTGCTTTAAAATATAACCATTGTTTGCGGTAAGAAAAACGGGCTCCCACTCCATTGCAGGATCGCTTTTGCAACTCTGTAAAAGACTGAACAAAGATGGTGCAGCCACCATATATCCTGCTCCAAGTCCTAAATTTTTTAATACTTGTCTTCTTTTCATAGTTAAGCGTTTTTACCGTTCTTTAATTGTTCTGCTGCATGCGCTGCTGCACGTGCTGTAAATGCCATATAGGTTAATGACGGATTCACGCAACTTGCTGATGTCATAAAAGCACCATCTGTTACATATACATTAGGCACACCGTGAACCTGGTTATTTTCGTTCACAACAGATGTTTTAGGATCGCTTCCCATACGGGCAGTACCCATCTCGTGAATACCTAATCCCGGAGCTCCCGGTCTGTCATGACCCTGAACATCTTTAAATCCTGCTTTTGTAAGCATGTCAACAGCTTGTTGCACCATGTCTTTACGCATTTCCCATTCGTTTTCTTTCCACTCTGCATCAAAAGTCACGGTAGGCAGACCCCATTTATCAAGCTTGTCATAATCAAGGGTCATTTTGTTCTCATGATAAGGAAGGCATTCGCCAAAACCGGTAAGGCCAATTCTCCATCCTCCTGGTTCTGTAACGGCTTCTTTCAATTCTTTACCGTAAGCAAGTTCTGCTACAGACTCAGACCAATCTTCACGACTCGCTCCTCCCTGATAACCGTATCCGCGTTTAAAATTCTCCTGATCTGTATCTCCGCCTATATTTCTAAAACGAGGAATGTATAAACCATTAGGTCTTCTTCCTTTATAATAACGGTCTTCAAAACCATCATAACTACCTGAAGCACCTGCCTGAAAATGGTGGTCCATAATATTATGGCCTAATTCACCGCTATCATTACCCATACCATCAGGAAATCTGTCAGACTTAGACTGCATAAGTATAGATGCCGAAGCTATTGCTGAAGCACATAAGAAGATAACTTTAGCTTTAAACTCTAACTTCTCTGAAGTTTCTGTATCAATAACTCTTACACCTGTTGCCTTACCTGTAGCTTCATCATACATAACCTCGTGTACAGTGCTAAACGGTCTAAGGGTCATATTACCTGTGCGTTCTGCTGCAGGTAAAGTAGATGAGTTACTACTAAAGTAAGCCCCAAAAGGACACCCTCGTGCACAACGGTTTCTAAACTGGCAACTTGAGCGACCTTCAAAGGTTTTAGTGCTGGTAATATGCGCTACACGACCTATTGTTAGTAGACGGTCTTTGTAATTCTGCGCCATATTCTTTTTAAGATGGTCTTCCACACAATTAAGTTCCATAGGTGGACCAAACTTTCCATCAGGTAATTGAGGCAGACCCAGTGTCTCGCCACTTACTCCTATAAATTCTTCAACCTTATCATACCATGGCGCTATATCTTTATATCGAATAGGCCAGTCAATTGCAATACCTTCTCTTTTGTTTGCACCAAAATCGATATCGCTAAGGCGATAACTCTGTCTTCCCCACATAAGTGAACGCCCTCCTACGTGGTAACCACGCATCCAGTCAAATCTCTTGGTCTCATTGTAGGGATGCTCAAGATCATTCACAAAAAAATGTCGTGTCGCCTCATTTGTGGTGTAACCTGTACGGGATTGCTTAAGTTGTTTTGCTTTTTCTTCTCGAGGTAATTCTCCTTTAAACTTAAAATCCCAGGGATCCATATTCATTGTAGGATAATCATCAATGTGTTTTACCATTCTTCCTCGTTCAAGAACAAGAGTCTTGAGGCCTTTTTCACATAATTCCTTAGCAGCCCAACCGCCACTAATTCCTGTACCTACCACAATGGCATCGTACATTTCTTCTGGTTTTGTTATATTCACGTTATATTAGATTTTTAATAAATAATCGAACCGAATGCTATCAAATATATAAATTCTAAGTTATTTTTTCTGTAATATAAAAAAAGTATAAATTAGAGATTCATGATTCCTTACAACCAAACCCCGGCGAAAACGTTTGAGTTCGTCCTATTTAACTTTTTTAAAAAATGAAAATTAATGTTTTAACTGCTGTAATTGGCGTTTTATTATGTTTTTCTTGTAAGAATGCTAAAAAAGAAACAGCCCCAATAACAGAAAATCCTACAACACAAACAACCACTTCACCTACTTTTTTCAAATTATCTTTAGCAGAATGGTCCTACAGCGGCCCGATTCACTCCGGTAAAATGGATCCCATGGATTTTGCTCAAAAAGCGAGCGAAGCGGGTTTTGAAGCCGTTGAATATGTAAGTCAATTGTACACTCCAATAATGGAAAAATATGGAGATACTAAAACAGCAATGGACTCACTTTTGCCAGCGCTTAAAGCGAAAAGTGACCAATATGGCATAAAAAACCTCCTTATTATGGTAGATAATGAAGGTGCACTCGCCGCAAAAACAGAAGCAGATCGTGATGCTGCTGTAGAAAATCATAAAAAATGGGTAGATGCAGCTGCTTATCTGGGCTGTCATTCTATACGTGTAAATCTATTTGGTGCCGAAGATGAAGAAAGCTGGAAACAAGGCGCGATAGATGGTTTATCAAAATTGACTGACTATGCCGCCACTAAAAACATTAATGTGCTTGTAGAAAACCATGGCGGTTTCTCTTCTAACGCACCACTTCTAATGGAAGTTATAAATGGGGTAAACAAAGAAAATTGCGGTACACTGCCAGACTTTGGCAACTTCTGCTTAAAAAGAGAAGGTGGCGCTATGTGGAATGCGCCCTGCATAGAAGAGTATCCTGTATATCAAGGCATTGAAGAACTTATGCCTAAAGCTATGGATGTAAGTGCTAAATCATATAATTTTGATGAGCAAGGGCAGGAGACACAACTGTATTTTAAAAGAATTTTACAGATCGTAAAAGACGCAGGCTACACAGGTTATGTAGGTGTTGAGTATGAAGGAGATATGCAAGATCCTGATAAGGGCATACAATTAACAAAAGAACTATTAATTTCAGCATCTCAAAATTTAAAATAATCTAATGAAAAACTTTACCCGTATTCAGCTTTCGCTAATGATGTTTCTCGAATTCTTCATTTGGGGAGGCTGGTTTGTTACCTTAGGCACTTTTTTAGGCAACAACCTTAATGCCAGCGCTTCTGAAAGTGCAATGGCTTTCTCTACACAATCCTGGGGAGCTATTATCGCTCCTTTTATTATAGGTCTAATTGCAGACCGCTATTTTAATGCAGAACGCATTTTAGGTTTTCTCCACATAGTAGGAGCCATTTTGATGTATCAAATGGCAAATGCAGATGACTTTTCTGCCTTCTATCCTTACGTTTTAGGATATATGATCGCTTACATGCCAACATTAGCTCTAGTAAATTCGGTTGCATTTAGACAATTAAAAGATCCTGCAAAAGAGTTTTCTTTTATACGTGTGTTTGGTACCATAGGGTGGATAGTGGCAGGTTTTGTTATCAGTTTTGTATTTAGCTGGGACAGTACAGCAAACATTGGTGAAGGTATGCTTGCTAACACGTTTCTTATGACTGCTATTGCTTCAGCCGTTTTAGGTGTTTTCAGTTTTACCTTACCTAAAACTCCACCTATCGCGCGAGTTGCCGGTGAAAAACAAAGTCTTACAGAGATTCTGGGTCTTGATGCCCTTACGCTTTTAAAAGACAGAAATTTTCTGGTATTTTTCGCTTCATCAATATTAATCTGTATACCACTAGCTTTTTATTATCAGAATTTGAGTCCCTTTCTAACCGAAATAGGCATGGAAAATTCAACTGCAAAAGCTGCATTAGGTCAGGTATCTGAGGTTCTTTTCATGCTACTTCTTCCATTTTTCTTCAAGCGTTTTGGTATAAAATGGACATTGATCTTTGGTATGGCCGCGTGGGCAATTAGATATTTACTATTTGCTTATGGTAATGCAGACGAGCTTGTATTTATGCTACTTATAGGTATCGCCTTACACGGTCTTTGTTATGACTTTTTCTTTGTTTCAGGACAGATATATACAGACAGTAAAGCGGGAGAAAAATTTAAAAGCTCAGCACAGGGATTGATAACGCTTGCAACGTATGGAGTAGGTATGTTAATAGGATTCTCTGTTGCAGGTAAAATAACAGATAGCAATATCTTAAGTGAAGGAAAACATGACTGGACAGGTATATGGACATTCCCAGTCATATTTGCGGTTGTAGTAATGATCCTTTTTGCCGTATTTTTTAAGAACGAAAAAGTAGAAGCCAAAAATTTATAACATGAAGAAATTAAAAATGGGAATGGTAGGCGGTGGCCTGGGATCTTTTATAGGCGATGTACACCGTAAAGCAGCCTCAATAGATAATATGATAGAACTGGTGTGCGGTGCCTTTAGCAGCAGTGCAGAGAAAAGTATCGCTTCCGCGAAAGACCTTGGTATTTCAAGTTCGCGCGCATACGGCAGTTATCAGGAAATGATAGAGAAAGAACAAGAGTTGCCAGAAGATGAGCGCATGGATTTTGTTTCTATCGTTACTCCTAATCACATGCACTTTCCGCCGGCAAAAATGGCTCTTGAAAATGGCTTTCACGTAATATGCGATAAACCGGTAACGCTTACGCTTGAAGAGGCTGTAGAACTTGAGAAAGTAGCGAGTGCTTCAGGTAAAGTATTTGCACTTACCCATAACTATACAGGTTACCCAATGGTAAAGCAGGCTAAAGAAATGATAGCACGCGGTGATCTGGGAGATATAAGAAAAGTTAATGTACAATATTTACAGGGCTGGCTTTCTACAGCAGTAGAAAAGACTGAAAATAAACAGGCATCGTGGAGAGTTGACCCTAAAAAATCTGGTATTGGTGGTGCTTTAGGCGATATTGGCACCCACGCAGAGAATCTTACAGAATACATTACCGGCCTTCAGATAGAAGAGCTTGCAGCAGATCTTACAGCTTTTGGTGATGGCCGTACACTTGATGATGATGGCAATGTGCTTCTTCGTTTTACAGGTGGTGCAAAAGGCACACTTACGATCTCTCAAATAGCAACCGGAGAAGAAAACAATTTAGCCATTCGCGTTTACGGGACTAAAGGAAGCGTTTTCTGGCAACAGGAAAATCCTAATGAGCTAACTGCTCTCTGGCTTGATAAACCAAAACAAATATACACACCAGGCGGAAACGGCACGTATGAAGCATCTTCATCTTATACACGCGTACCTCCCGGTCACCCAGAAGGCTATCTTGAAGGCTTTGCCACTATTTACAGAAGTTTCGCTAAAGAATTAAACAGCGTAAAAGCTGGCGAAAAACCATCTAAAAAGTACGATTTTCCTACTGTTTCAGACGGTTTACGTGGTATGCGTTTTATATATGCTGCGGTAGCATCAAGTGATAATAACGCTGCCTGGGTAAGCTTAAAGAACTAATTGTATAATGAGTTGCCACGAAGTTTTAAGGCAATTAAAACCAATAACATATGAAGACTATTAAAGGTCCAGCTGTCTTTCTCGCACAGTTTATGGACGATAAAGAACCTTTTAATTCACTTGACGGGATGTGCCAGTGGGCGAGCGATCTTGGCTATAAAGGTATACAAATACCAACTTGGGAAACCAGATTAATAGACGTCACCAAGGCAGGAGAAAGCAAAACCTATTGTGATGAGTTAAAAGGCAAAGTTGAAAGCTACGGTTTACAAATAACTGAGCTTTGTACACATCTTCAGGGTCAATTAGTGGCGGTTCACCCGGCTTATGACCTGATGTTTGATAATTTTGCTCCTGATGATTGCAAAAATAATCCAAAAAAACGCACAGAATGGGCCGTAAATCAGCTTAAAAGTGCTGCAAAAGCAAGTAGAAATTTAGGCTTAGACGTTCATGGTACTTTTAGCGGAGCTCTGCTTTGGCACACATTTCATCCCTGGCCGCAAAGACCTCCCGGACTCGTAGATCTTGGTTTTAAAGAACTGGCCAACCGATGGACACCTATTCTAAATGCTTTTGATGAGCAAGGTGTTGATGTTTGTTACGAAGTTCACCCAGGTGAAGATATTCATGACGGTGTAACTTTTGAAAGATTTCGCGAAGCTACAGGTAATCATAAGCGCGTTAATATTCTTTATGATCCTAGTCATTTTGTACTTCAGCAATTAGATTATGTGGAATATATAGACAACTACCACGAGTTTATAAAAATGTTTCATGTAAAGGATTCAGAATTTAATCCTACCGGAAAAAAAGGAGTCTTTGGTGGGTACGGTGATTGGATCGATCGTGCAGGGCGCTACCGCTCTCCCGGTGATGGTCAAATTGATTTTAAAACAATCTTTACAAAATTAACTGAATATAACTGCGACGTATGGGCCGTGATGGAGTGGGAATGTTGTATAAAATCTCCGGAGCAAGGAGCTCGTGAAGGAGCACCATTTATCGCAAGTCACATAATTGAGGCTACTGAAAAAGCATTTGATGATTTTGCTGGTGCAGAAGTTGATGAAGATAAACTAAAACGAATATTAGGAATTAAATAACCATACCATGAAAAAACAAATTGTTACAATTCTGGCTCTTGCTGCAATGACCATAAGCTGCAAGGAAAAACAGAATTCAGAAAACGAAGTTGCAGATGAGACTTCTATGACCACAACTACCGAAGAATCTCAGGATGCTGAATGGACTACGCTCTTTGACGGTGAAAATATGGATCAATGGCACAGTTATAACGGCGATTCAATTTCCAGTCAATGGCAAATAGAAGGTGATGCGCTGGTTCTTACTCCCGCCGAAGGACGAGAGCATGCAGAAAACCTGGTTAGCAATGAAGATTATACAGATTTTATTCTTTCGTTAGACTGGAAAATCTCTGAAGCCGGAAATAGCGGTATTATGTGGGGAGTAAAAGAAGATGAAAAATATCATGAGCCTTATTTAACAGGACCTGAAATTCAAATTATAGATAATGAGCGTCATCCAGATGCTAAAAATGGTAAATCGCATCAGTCAGGTGCTTTATATGATATGCTCCCTCCTACAGAGGATGTAGCAAAACCAGCTGGTGAATGGAACACATGTGTCATTAAAATCGACCACGCTAATAATGAAGGATCTGTAACTCTTAACGGTGTTCAGGTTGTTGAATTTCCTGTAGAAGGAAACGAATGGAACACAATGGTTTCTAATTCAAAATTTGCAGACTGGGAAGCTTTTGGCAAAGCCCAGACTGGTGCAATCGCTCTACAAGACCACGGCAATCAAGTTTCTTTTAAGAATATTAAAATAAAAAAACTTTAACTTATGATACGTAATTTTATACCTCTTGTTGCCCTTGGTTTACTAGTTTCCTGTAATGACATGAATAAAGAATCAAGCGAGGACAGCGAGATGCAAACTACAGCTACAGATTCTGTTTCAACTCAGCCAGAAGAAGAAATAACAGATCCGGAAGCAACAGAATTCTGGGATCCTGAGCCTGCAGTAGTTTCTTTCGATAAGAACAACATACCATCAGACGCTATTGTTTTATTTAATGGTGAGAATCTTGACGCCTGGAAGAGTGTTACAGACACAACAGCTGCTGCGCCTTGGACTATCAATAGCGATGGTTCTTTCACCGTTAAAGCTCAAAGTGGTGATATCGAGACCAAAGAAAGTTTTGGTGACATGCAGTTGCATATAGAATGGCGTGCACCACAAGAAGTTGTAGGTGAAAGCCAGGGACGCGGTAACAGCGGTATCTTTCTTCAAAAGAAATATGAAGTGCAGGTGCTAGATAGTTACGACAACCGCACTTATTCTAACGGGCAGGCAAGTTCTATTTATAAGCAATCTGTACCACTTGTAAACGCGACTAAACCGACTAGTGAATGGCAAACCTATGATATCATTTATCATCAACCTCATTTTGATGGCGACGGCAATAAAACGCAAGCCGGTACTGTAACGGTTATTCATAATGGTGTGGTTACACAAGACCATACAGAAATACAAGGAACAACAGAATATATAGGTCATCCTAAAAACATACCACATGGTGAAGCACCTATTGAATTACAAGATCACGGCAATCCTGTGAGCTATCGTAATATCTGGGTAAGAAAACTCTAATTACTGCCTAAAAATTTAGAGAAGTTGCAACAAAAGAGATAGGAAAGCTTCAGATATAGTTTTCCTATCTTTGCAACTTTAAATCTAAGTATGATCAAATCAATGACAGGCTTTGGGAAATCTGTTTCCCAGTTACCTTCTAAGAAAATTACAATTGAGGTTAAATCTCTTAACAGTAAAAATCTGGACCTCAATACCAGAATTCCCTCCTTTTATCGCGAAAAAGAACTTGAACTACGCAACATAGTTGCAAAATCGCTTGAGCGCGGCAAAATAGATCTTAGCTTGTATGTTGAGTTAAACGGGCAGGAAACTAGCACTGCTATAAATGAAGCTGTGGTTAAAGAATATATCAGGCAATTAAGCCTTGTTGTAGATGGCGACCCTACTGAATTACTTAAAATGGCAATTCGCATGCCAGATGCCTTAAAAACCGAAAGAGACGAGATAGACGATCAGGAATATGAAGCCATCTTAAAAGGCATTGATGAAGCTCTGGGCGCCATTAACGATTACAGAGAAGACGAAGGCCAGGTTCTAAAAGAAGATTTTCAGCTTAGAGTTAAAAATATAGAAGAATATCTTGAAGAAGTAATCGCTATAGATCCTCAGCGCATAGAAAGCGTTCGCGAAAGATTAAACAAAGCAGTAAATGATCTTAAAGCAGAAGTAGATCCTAATCGTTTTGAACAGGAACTTACTTACTATCTTGAGAAATACGACATAACTGAAGAGAAAGTAAGATTAAAAAATCACCTTGACTATTTCACAAAATCACTCTATTCATCAGATTCTAACGGCAAAAAACTGGCTTTTATAAGTCAGGAAATAGGTCGTGAGATAAATACCATAGGCTCAAAATCTAATTATGCCCCTATGCAACAGGTTGTAGTGCGCATGAAAGATGAACTTGAGAAAATCAAGGAACAACTTTTAAACGTGCTTTGATGAAAGAAGAAGGTAAACTCATTGTTTTTTCGGCGCCTTCCGGAAGTGGCAAAACTACCATTGTAAGGCATTTATTAAGTAAAGAAGACCTAAAACTTGACTTTAGTATTTCGGCTACATCAAGAGAACCACGAGGTCACGAGAAAGACGGAGTAGATTACTACTATTTAACACTTGAAGAATTTAAACGTCGTATTAAGAATGACGAGTTTCTGGAATGGGAAGAAGTTTACAGAGACAATTTTTACGGCACCTTAAAAAGTGAAGTAGAACGTATCTGGAAGAAGAACCGCCACGTTATTTTTGATATTGACGTTGTAGGCGGTCTTGATATTAAAAAATTATATCCAGAGCGTACACTAGCTGTTTTTGTAAAACCACCTAGTATTGAAGAGTTAAAAATACGGCTGAAGAAACGCAAAACAGAAAGTGATGATCGTATAAATATGCGCATTGCTAAAGCCAGCGTTGAGCTGGCGACGGCACCGCAATTTGATTATATTATTGAAAATAACGATCTCAATACCGCTTTAGCAGAAGCCTACCAGCTCGTTTCTGATTTTGTAAATCAGTAAATAGACTGGAAAAATCGGACAAAAAGCAATGAAAATCGGGCTTTATTTTGGCACTTTTAATCCTATTCATATAGGGCATCTTATAATTGCAAATCACCTGGCCGAATACAGCAATCTTGATAAGATCTGGCTAGTGATAACTCCGCATAATCCATTTAAGAAAAAGAATTCGCTTTTAGACAACCTTCACCGCTATCAACTTGTACAGCGTGCTATAGAGGATTATCCTAAACTAGAAGCGAGCACCATTGAGTTTGATCTGCCCCAGCCTAATTATACAGTAAACACGTTAGCGCACCTTCAGGAAAAATATCCTGATCATGAATTTTGTTTAATCATGGGAGAAGACAATCTAAAAAGTCTTCATAAGTGGAAAAATTACGAGACGATTATAGACAATCATGAAATTTACGTTTATCCGAGAATATCAAATTCACAAGTTCCTGATCAATTTAAAGATCATTCAAAAATTCATGTTATTGACGCGCCAGTTGTCGAGATCTCTTCAACGTTTATACGAAAAGCAGTTAAGGCTAACAAAAACTGCCAGCCGCTATTGCCTCGAGAGGTTTGGCAGTATATTGACGAGATGAATTTTTACAGATAACAGAAAATAAAAAACCATTTACAGATAACAAATACCCGTAAATGGCCTTAAAAGAGGGGAAAAAATTTTAACCTTCTATATGAGGAATACGCAGAACTTGCCCCGGATAAATCTTATCAGGATCTGTAAGCATAGGCTTATTAGCTTCAAATATTACGGGATATTTCATTGCATTACTGTAATATTTCTTTGCAATCTTGCTTAATGTATCACCAGATACTACAGTGTGAAACTGTGCTTCCGGCTCACTGTGATCAACTTCCATACGGTCATCTACCTGAGCAATCCCATTAGTATTACCCACAACAAGTACCACTTTCTCTTTTGTAGATTGATCTTTTGCTTTACCTGTTATTGTAGCTGTCTCTCCTGCTATGCTTATTTTAAGATTTTCCACTTCAAGTGAAAGATCGTGCACTGTCTCTTCAAGAGAAGACGCTGCTTTTTTATTTGCTTCTTCTATAGCTGCAGATTTATCAGCTGCTTCTTCTGCATCTGTTTTACCAATACCAAAGACTTTTGCCCCGGCGTTCTTAATAAATGAAAATAATCCCATTGTTCTATTTTTTTTGGTTATTGTTAATTATTGAAATGTGAATTTACGAAATAAACAATAGGCTGTAATTAATCCATTTTTAAATCTATCTTAATCTTTGAAAGCTCAAATCACGCCGATTAAAGGTTTAAAAGTAATTCTGTTCAAAAATTTTAAGTATTATATAATAAAGAAACCGCCCTATCAGATCTACTCTGCCAGAGCGGCTTCAACTAACTAACCAACCAAAAAAATCAACTAAATTATTGCTGCCTTCACAGCTTTATACTTTTAATTTGCTTGTCTATTACAGACTGTTTTTCTCTCTTTTTACCAGCCTCTGCTGTTTTATAAGCTATGTATCCTCTTCCGCGAAAGCGATACTCTGTTCCTGATGTAGGTTGATATAACGAGATCGTATTGTCATCTAGTACTCTAAGTTCAAAAAACTCCCCACTGAAATAATCATAATCGAGACTGAGATATTTTAGATCAGGATTGCCGGTTACATTTTCTACTTCATAGATGCCATTATAATCCCAATATACATGTTCAATTGCCGTGCCATTATAATCTTGTGAACTCTTAAAATTTCCTCTATCGCCGGCAGGAATAAATTGCAGATAATTCTCTTCATCAAATTCATTCACAGCACCTTCTACACTGGTATACACCTTTTCCCATGCTGCATATTCCTGCAGAAAGTAATGAATGTTGTCATAAAACAAACGATCATAATTAAAGGTGTTGCGTTGATAGCCTTTAAGTATGTACGACGTGCGTGTACTACGGTTATAAAGTTCAATAGAATTGCTGGCTAAAATACTGACCTCAAAGGTGTAAAAACCGTCTAAATCATGGCTAATATCAAGATCACTGCCAAAGGTATCATAGTACCCTACGCCTATACCATAACCGTCGCCCTGGTTACCTATACCCACTAGATTGTTGTTTGCATAAACATCGCCATTATCAAAAGACAGAGTAAATGCCTTCTCTATAAATGGAATACCACCATTACCAGATGTGCTTTCTATATCAACATACCAAAGTTCATAGTCATTGAGCACCTCATCTAAAGATACAGCCGCAGGTAGTTCTTCATTCTCTACATAAATACTTGATTCACAAGAGGTATACACCTGTACTAAAACGGTGAATATTAAAAGTAGTTTTACAGTTTTCATAAGCTTTATGTATTACGGTTCATTTTTGGGAAACCAAAACGCATGCCACAAAAACAATAGTGCTGAAAACCAATATTTTACACACCGGATAAATTTGGTTATTTTTGAAAACTATTAGGAATGATGTAATATATGGCCATAAAATTTGGTGTTATAGGTGGAGGCAGCTGGGCTACCGCAATTGTAAAAATGCTGTGTGAGAATCTCGATGAGGTAGGCTGGTATATGCGCAGCGTATATGCACTTGAGCATATAAAGAAAGAACAGCATAATCCTAATTATTTAAGTGCCGTAGAATTTGATACAGAGCAATTAAAACTGAGCAATGATATTAATGAGATCATTGATTATGCAGATTATCTCATTTTTGCTATTCCTTCTGCTTTTGTAGGTGAAGAACTTAAAAAAGTAAACAATTCCCTTGAAGATAAAATCATTTTCTCTGCCATTAAAGGCATAGTTCCTGAAACCGGGAAAATTGTAGGAGAGCATTTTCATGAAGTTTATAATATCCCTTTTGAGAATATAGGCGTAATTACAGGGCCATGCCATGCAGAAGAGGTTGCCCTTGAGCGCCTGTCTTATCTTACCATTGCCTGTGCAGATGAAGAGAAAGCCAGAATAATGGCAAAGCATCTCAACAGCGATTACATAAAAACCACAATTAGCGACGACACCATAGGTACAGAATATGCCGCTATGCTTAAAAATATCTATGCTATAGCAGCCGGTATTGCACACGGGTTGGGTTATGGCGATAACTTTCAAAGCGTGTTGATGAGTAATGCTATACGTGAAATGAAAAAGTTCATCAAGAATGTGCACAAAATGAAACGAAATATCAACGATTCTGCCTACCTGGGGGATCTATTGGTTACAGGATATTCTGTTTTTAGCCGTAACCGCATGTTTGGTAATATGATAGGCAAGGGTTATACGGTAAAAAGTGCCCAGATGGAAATGAGCATGATTGCAGAAGGTTATTATGCAGCTGCCAGTGCTTATCGCATTTATAAAGACTGCGGGGCAAAAATGCCTATTATTCATGCGGTACACGCAATTTTATACAAAGGCAAAGATCCTAAGAAAGTTTTTAAAAAACTGGTAGATAAACTTGACTAAACCTCAATTAAATGGCTACTTCAGCTACATTAGAACGCACAGATAAACTGTTTAGCAAAGCCCTCGCGTTTGCAGTTCTTACGGTAGTTTACAATGTAATTGAAGGTCTGGTTTCGGTTTACTTTGGGCATAAAGAAGATACCCTTGCTCTATTTGGCTTTGGTCTCGACAGCTTTGTAGAAACGATCTCTGCCTTAGGTATCGCACAAATGATCCTGCGCATAAAGCGAAACCCAAATTCTGATAAAAGCTCTTTTGAGATTCTTTCACTAAAAATAACAGGATGGTGTTTTTACGGTCTTATCGCAGTTCTAATTATTTCTGCAATAAACAATGTAATTAGTGGTACAGAACCGGCATCGACACTGCCGGGAATAGTAATCGCAGGGATTTCTATCGTAGGTATGTGGGCATTAATCTATTTTAAGATCTCAATAGGTAAAAAGCTTAATTCAGCTCCTATTATTGCAGATGCGAAATGCAATCAAGTGTGTTTGTATATGTCTTTAGTCCTGTTACTTTCCAGCGGTTTGTGGTGGCTTTTTAAGATTCCCTATATTGATATTTTAGGAACTATTGGGATTATATATTTTGCCTATAAAGAGGGTAAGGAAGCTTTCGCGAAAGCTAAAGGAATTGAATGCTGCGGCTGTGATTAAAACTTCTACTCTGCGAGAATTCCCTTTTCAGGAATTACCGGAATCTCTTTCAATTTTGTCTCTTTGATGGTATTTGCTTTAAAAACAAATGTCTTATCGTACAACTTCCCATCCAGAAAAAAAGAAACCGAGAACTCATTATTTAGCTTAAGAACGCTGTCTTCAATAAACTCAACTTTAGCAAACGATTTTGCCGGTAAAACAGCCAGTTTATGCCGCATTACACTCGTTTTTTGCCGTGCATCATGACCTTTAGAAACAATGAAAATTGTCTCTAAAGCTTCGCTTTTAGCATTTATAAGATAGACATTCCAGTCGTGCGTGCGATGCGTCTCATTAAATTCTAAGATCGCAGCCACATACACACCCTCTACCTGAGGAATTGTAATATCTTTTTGCATAAATTAATCGTGGGTTACTTTCCATTTGATCCAAAGAATCAAAATGGCAAGAACAAAAATGCCCACAAATACACTACCTATGGCAATTTTTATAACTGCTATAACAAATGTTAGATACAAAAAAGCAAGTAATACGATTACAAGCAGAGCAATGGTTAAATATTTTTTCATAAAGCACTTTTAAATTGTTCAAGAAAGCGCACATCATTTTCACTAAACATGCGTATATCTGAAATCTGATGAAGCAGCAGCGCGATACGATCTATACCCATACCAAACGCAAAACCGCTATATTCTTTTGAGTCTATCCCGCAGTTCTCAAGCACATTAGGATCTACCATGCCAGTACCCATTATCTCTAACCAGCCGGTACCTTTTGTCATTTTATAATCTGTTTCTGTCTCCAGACCCCAGTAAACATCTACTTCTGCACTAGGTTCTGTAAACGGAAAGTAAGATGGTCGCAATCTAATCTTGCTTTTACCAAACATCTCTGTAGTAAAATACTGTAGCGTTTGCTTAAGATCTGCAAATGAAACATCCTTATCTATATACAACCCTTCTACCTGATGAAAGAAGCAATGTGAACGTGCCGAAATGGCTTCGTTGCGATAAACACGACCCGGCGAAATTGTACGTATAGGTGGCTTGTTGTTTTCCATGTAGCGCACCTGTACTGATGAAGTATGCGTACGTAAAAGAACGTCAGGGTTGGTTTGTATAAAGAACGTATCCTGCATATCACGAGCCGGGTGATATTCTGGTAAGTTGAGCGCTGTAAAGTTATGCCAGTCATCTTCTATCTCAGGACCTTCTGAAACATTGAAGCCAATACGTGAGAAAATCTCTATTATCCTGTTCTTTACAAGAGAAAGTGGATGGCGCGCTCCCAGCTCAAGAGTTTCTCCCGGCCTGGTGAGATCACCATAAGAACCTGCTACATCTTCGGTCTCCAGACTTTCTTTAAGATCGTTGACCTTATTTTGAGCGGTGTCTTTTAAAAGGTTAATGGTTTGCCCAAATTCTTTCTTCAATTCGTTAGGAACATTCTTAAACTCGGCAAAATGCTGATTCAGCAGTCCTTTTTTACCTAAGAATTTAATTCTAAACGCCTCTACCTCTTCTATAGAATTTGCCTTAAATGCTTCAGCTTCAGCAATAAGTTCTTTTATTTTATCTAGCATAAACCTCTTAATTACAAGGGAGCAAATTTAGGAAATTATGACGGCTTGCTCTTTGTTGTCTTCAAAAATATATTTCATTAAAAAGAAAACCGCTATACCGCCCAGCAAATGCCACAACCAGTGTGTTCCCATCCAGAAAATATCAAAATGAACACGCTTGTCTAAAACTCTGAACAGCACCGCCAAAGCAAAAATACCAAATGCATAAATCACATATTTTAAATTATGCCACTTTGTACGATACAAATAACCGCCCAGCGGAATCAAAATGGTTAAGGCTGTGATGGCATAGCCCACACTTATTTGTAAACCATGAGGCATACGCACTTGTCTCGACCCAAAAAACGCCATTAGTATTATGAGCATAAATCCTAATCTGCGCACCCACGTTCTTTGCCATTTAAAAATGAAATAAATGGCAGAAGCGAGACTGGCAATCATAATAGGTACCCAATCCAGCAGTAACCAGATCTCATTAGAACGTGTAGCGTGATAAATTGTACCGCCTATGTAGCCTATAAATATTACCGGAATTACGATCGCAAGAAATTTATGCCGCTGCGGATTCCTGTAAACTTTATTGCCAAAGTAAATAAGAATGAATAAAAAAATGAGATTGCTGTACGTATTAAAAGGCTCTACAGGCAACCTGCCGGCAATCGTCTCTTTGTAAACCGGCCCCGTATCATGAGGGAAAGAATAGTCTTGCAAAAAATCGAACCAAAATGCCATAAAATCTGGTTTATTTATGCAATAATCGGTTATTTAATGATTTCTTTTTCGAGAAAATAATTAACAATAGCTTCTTTCATCAACACAGTTTGTTCTCCCGCTTTTAAAGCCGGTAATTGCTCAAGTATTTTATAATGTGGCCAGCCTTCCTCATCCTGAAAATCAAACTCGTAATAACCAAAAGGTTCCAGCAGGCGACATATTGCGATATGCATAAGATTAAGCTTATCGTCTTTTTTAAATTTCACATCAAACCTGCCATATTCCTGTACCCCAATAAGATAAATTATTGAGTCAAGATCAAGCAATTCGCCATCTGCAAATCTATCTGATACTAATTTTTGAAGTTCTTCCCAACGCTGCTTTAATTGTTCATCTCTCGCCATAGTTTGCAAAGATAAACAAGACCATTCTTAAAAAATACTATATTTAACCTATGAATTATCTGGATATAATAATTGGCATTTTTCTGCTTCTAGGGCTAATAAAGGGCCTAAAAAACGGGTTTTTTGTGGAACTTGCTTCTCTTATAGCACTAATTGCAGGTATATATGGGGCAATTCATTTCTCGTATTATGCAGTAGATTTTTTAAGAGAGCGCGTATCCTGGAGCGAGAATACCATTAATCTGGCGTCTTTTGCAATAACCTTTATAATCATTGTGATCATAATTTCTTTAGCCGGTAAAATTCTTACTAAAATAGCCGATTTTGCCATGCTTGGGCTGGTTAATAGAATTCTGGGTGGGATTTTTGGAATATTAAAAGCAGCGTTTATAATTAGCGTGATCATCATGTTTATAGCCGCTCTTAACGACCGTGTCTCATTTATAGATGAAGACGTAAAAAACGAGTCTATCCTTTACCAGAATGTTGAAATGATCGCACCTATGATGCTTCCTAATATTCTAAAAGAAGTTGAAGAATATAAGCAGGAAAAAGAGTCAACACGTAATACAGATACTGAAGACACGGAATAGAAAATCCCGACCACATGAATGCAACCGGGAAATTCCTAAAATAAAAATCATTTTTCTAAGCAGTTACCTTAAATGCCTCTTTCTTGTCCTGTTTAAAGAACTGAGAATAACTTTGTGGGTTGTCTGTCTCCCCACGTTCTGAGATGATTTTCACGTTTATATTTCGCTCTTTAGCTTTCACGCTGAATTCATCTAAAATTTCAATAATGTCATTATCGAGATATTTCGTTTTTCTTACGTCAATCTCTACAAAGCTGTTTTCATCAATTCTGTCAAGTTCTTTAATGATCGCTCCTTTATTTATAAAAGTAACTTCTTCTGCAAGGGTCATATTAATAACATCTGCACCATTTTCTCCTTTTACAATATGCAGGAAATGTGAATTCTGGTAGCTTTTTATTAAAATAACTACGATTCCTACTGCTAAGCCCAGACTAATACCCACCAGAAGATCTGCAAATACGATCCCTACCACTGTGATTACAAAAGGCACAAATTGCTTCCATCCCATTTTATACATCTTGTAGAATAATGTGGGTTTTGCCAGTTTATAACCTACCAGAAATAAAATAGCAGCAAGCACTGATAATGGAATTAAATTGAGAATATTAGGAATAAGTATAACAGATATAAGAAGCAGAAAACCATGTAAAATTGCAGACATTTTTGTTTGCCCGCCAGACTGAATATTTGCAGAACTTCTCACAATCACCTGTGTCACAGGCAAACCACCTACAAGACCTGAACAAATATTACCTATACCTTGTGCAAAAAGCTCCCTGTTAGTAGGAGTAACACGCTTGTGCGGATCTAATTTGTCTGTAGCCTCTACACACAGTAAGGTCTCAAGACTTGCTACTAATGCTATCGTAAACCCGGTAACCCATATTTGTGTTTCTCCTATTACACCAAAGTTGGGAAAGGTGAACTGTGCGAGAAAAGAATCTATACCTTCAGGTACGGGAACGGCGACAAGATGGTCTGCTGCAATGCCCAGACTCCCTGTGCCTTTAGTTAACACATAAAATACAATACCTGTTGCTACAGCCACAAGAGGACCCTGAACTAATTTGAAGAATCTGTGCTTTTTTGAAAGTACAGTTTCCCATGATATTAGAATAGCCATACTAATTAATGCGATCAATGTCGCTCCTAAGCTTATACTTCCAAATATATTACCAAGCTCAGAAAAAGTATTTTCACCATCCGCCTGAAAGAAAGCCCAGTCACCTTCGGGATCTGCATCATAACCAAAGAAGTGTGGTATCTGTTTCAGGATTATGATGATACCTATACCTGTAAGCATCCCCTTAATAACAGATGAAGGAAAGTAATACCCTATTATACCTGCTTTTAAAACGCCAAACAAAATCTGAATGACCCCACCTAAAACTACCGCTACTAATAGGTTTTCATAACCGCCTAGTGTTGTTATTGCAGTAAGAACTATGGCACTAAGCCCGGCTGCCGGACCACTCACCCCAAGACTTGAACCACTAATCGCCCCTACGACTATACCTCCCACGATACCGGCTATAAGACCAGAAAAAAGAGGAGCCCCACTAGCCAGCGCAATCCCCAAACAAAGTGGGATGGCAACAAAAAACACTACCACACTTGCAGGGAAATCGCTCTTTATATTTTTAAACATATTATTCATCAGGTATATTTTTAATTTTATTTATAACTTTTTTATAAAGATTGCCGAAGTGATTTCCCTCAGCTTAGCACCACGCTTTATTTTATAACAGAGTAACTTCTCCTGTAGAAATTGCGTAAATACCTCCCACTATTTTTATCTCGCCATTCTCTTCCATCTCTTTTAGAATAGGACTTTTTTCGCGTATGCGATCTAGTGTAAGACGCACATTTTTCTCTACTACGCCTGCTACAAAAGAATCATTTGCAGAAGTACGCTCTCCCGTTGTTTCTGTTGCTTCTACAGCAGGTTGAATGTTGCTCAATAAATGGGTGATATTTCCCATTTTTACATCATCACAGGCAGATTTTACCGCGCCGCATGACTCATGTCCCAGAACGATAACAAGCTTACTTCCGGCCACTTTACATGAGTATTCCATGCTGCCTAAAATATCTTTATTTTCAAAATTCCCTGCTACGCGCGCAACAAACAAATCGCCCACTCCCTGATCAAAAATAGTTTCTACAGGCACCCGTGAGTCTATACAACCTAAAACTACCGCTTTAGGCCACTGCCCTTCTTTAGTTCCTTCTATTTGAGCAGCATAATCGCGCTCATACATATTTTTGCTAACGAAGCGCTGGTTGCCATCAATGAGGTCACTTAGCACCGCATCTGGAGTCAATTGCTCCTGCTTATTTTTATTTATAATAGATGTAATCATGTCTTTAAATTTTAAATAACATTCATAATAGCACAGCGACTAATAGTCGTATGCATTAAAAAGAATTCATTAAAAAAATTTAAGACATGCGTGGAGGCGGAGAGACCGGATCCAGATAAATTGACATTGCAAGATCCTGAGAAGAATAGGGTTGTACTCTATTTATGATGATCTCTAGAAATTCTATTGCAAAGTTTTCTTTTGAAAAGACTTCTAACTTTTTTTCTAATTCAAATTTGCCATCTGTATTGTTCTCTTCTTCAATAAAAGATATTGATGAATTGTCATCACCAGCTTTTAATATTTGCACAAGAGGAGGCGTTACCAGAAAGGCAATAAAAAGAAGTATGAAAAAGTAACTTTTAGCCCTCAATTTCAATTTTTTTCGAAGAATTACAAAACTAGCATTTCTAGATAAACTACGTGTTAATTTAATAATAAAACTCTTTAATATTTCAGTCATTATTGATATAAGAATACGAGAGCAATACTCTAACCTGCTTATTACAGAAAGCGTATATGTCTCAGAAATTAATTCGATTAATGAATTTGTAAAAATTGGATATCATTTTTGAATTTATCACATTCAAATAATTAATATTCAGATATTTACACAAATACAGTTAAGCCTTAATTAAGAAATCATTATTAAAATCTATTTTTGCGCCGAGTTCAACAATCACTATTTTTCACTAAAATCATCTGCTATGAAACACTATTTACTCTATTTTTTCTTAACGCTTTTCTTCTGTAGTGCTGCCTATTCTCAGGTGACAACTGCAGAAATGAGCGGGGTTGTTTATGACGACCAGAATACAGCTTTGCCGGGTGCAAATATTACTGCAGTTCACCTTCCCACGGGTACGACCTATGGTGCAATTACTAATCTTGATGGCAGGTTCAACCTTCTCAATTTGCGAGTGGGTGGTCCTTATAAAGTTACTATAACATACATTGGCTTTACAGATTATGTGTTAAATGATATTTCGTTGACATTAGGACAAACATTCAACGTACGCGCTGTTTTGGCAACAGCCGCTAATGAGCTGGATGAGGTTGTGATTTCGGGAACGAAAAGCACGGTTTTTAATAATGACAGAACAGGATCTGAAACCAGTATTGGCAGCAGAGACCTTAAAACCTTACCTACTATCTCCCGTTCTACAGCAGATTTTACACGCTTAGAGCCCTCTGCCAGCGGAAATTCATTTGGCGGTAGAAATGATCAGTTCAACAACTTTAGTCTTGATGGTGCGATCTTTAATAACCCCTTTGGTCTGGATGCTGCAACCCCGGGCGGACAAACAGACGCTCAGCCTATCTCGTTAGATGCCATTGATCAAATACAGGTGTCATTAGCTCCTTACGATGTAACTCAGTCTGGCTTTACAGGCGCTACTGTGAACGCGGTAACTAAAAGCGGAACAAACGAATTTACTGGTACGGCTTACGGTTTCTTTAGAAATGAAGATTTTACGACCGGTCAAATTAAAGGAGAGAAACTGGCAAAAGCAGATCTAAAACAAACTCAATATGGAGTGAGCATTGGCGGACCTATCGTAAAGAACAAATTATTCTTTTTTGCCAATTTTGAAAAAGATGACAGAACAGATCTTGGCTCTTCATTTGTGCCAAATACTGGTTCTGGCGGAGTTAATGAATCTCGTGTTTTAGAATCTGATCTAATGGCAGTACAAAGCGCTCTTTTAGATTTAGGCTACAATCCTGGCAGTTACAGAGGTTTTACATACGATTCTAAATCAACCAAAGGAATTTTTAAGTTAGACTGGAATATTGATAACAATAACAGGGTTGCTTTAATTTATAATTTTCTTGACGCTTCTAAAGAGAAACCTGCTCACCCTACAGCAATTACGCGCAGAGGCCCCAGCGCTTCAACACTGCAGTTTCAGAACTCGGGATATGAGATGAATAATAAATTACAATCGGTACAGTTAGAATGGAATTCTACCTTCTCTCAAAATGCTTCTAATAAACTTCAGGTGGGTTACACCCATTTTGATGATTTTAGAAACCCGTTTTCTACTCCCATTTCGCCTATTAATATTCAGAAAGATGGTTCTAACTATATAATCGCAGGCCACGAGCCGTTTTCAATCAACAACAAACTTGATCAAAAAGTAATTCAGATTACAGATAATTTTAATTACTACGTAGGTGATCACACATTTACTGTAGGTGCTTCATTTGAGAAATTCTCGTTCAAGAATTCTTTCAATTTAACGGCTTATGACAACTTTGGGACCTACGAGACAAACGGAAATTATTACGGCAACTTTAATCCTTATCCTTCTGTTGATGTATTCTTAGCAGATGCAGCAGATCCTAATGGTATTTTAGCCTCTAATATCGCTTACGCAAATAGTGTTTACGATGCTTCTAACGCTGCCGGCGACGGTAATGACGGTGGCTGGAAACTTGCAGAATTAAATGTAGGTCAACTGGCTTTCTACATGCAGGATAAATGGAACGTCACAGAGAAGCTTAAGTTAACAATGGGCATTCGTTTTGATAAACCGCTCTATTTTAATACCGATGAGTTAATTCAAAAATATATTGACACAGATAATACAGCTACACGTGACAACTCTGTAGAATATTACAATCCCAACAACGGTGACATGGTGAATCTAATTTCTACCAGAATGCCGTCTAACAAGATTTTATTCTCTCCCAGACTTGGTTTTAACTATGATTTAAAAGGAGATAACACCATACAACTGCGTGGCGGTACAGGTATTTTCACGGGTCGTTTTCCGTTTGTATGGTTAGGAAATCAGGTAAGTGGTGCTGATGATGGTTATTTTCAAATTGTTGACCCAAGTTTTAAATGGCCACAGGTCTGGAGAACAAATGTGGGTGCAGATTACAAATTTGAGAACGGATTGATCCTTACGGGAGATGTGTCATATACAAAAGATATAAATGGTGCTCATGTACAAAACTGGGGGCTTTTACCACCTTCAGAAACTCTGGAAGGTGTTGACAATCGCCCTATTTATACAGCAGATGATCATTTAAATAATGCATATGTATTCTCTAATTCTGATAAAGGCAGAATTTGGAATTTCACATTTAAAGCACAAAAAACCTTTGGCACAGGATTCTATACCAGCATTGCTTACAACTACCTCAACTCAAAAGATGTCAACTCTATTGAGGCTGAAATTACCGGTGATGCTTTCGATTTTAATCCCGCAATTGGTAATGTAAATAATGACCGCTTAGAATACTCAAAATATGGAGATACCCATAGAATTATAGGTGTGGTTTCAAAGCAGTTTAATTATGGTGGTGAAACTTGGTCTACCACGATCTCGACATTTTTTGAATACGCTCAGGGCGGAAGATATAATTACACCTACGGCGGCGATATTAACGGTGACGGGTCAAGTGTAAATGATCTTATTTACATTCCTACTACAACTGAAATTAGCGAGATGCAGTTTTCTGGCCCCGGGCAGGCAACTGCTTTTGAAAATTTCATACAGCAGGATGATTACTTAAGTGATCACAGAGGGCAGTACTTTGAGCGTTACGGGGCTTTAGCACCATGGAGAGGCAGATGGGACATGAAGATCTTACAGAACTATAATTTCAATGTTTCAGAAAATAAGACAAACACGATTCAGTTTAGTCTTGATATCCTGAATTTTGGTAACCTGATCAACAGTGACTGGGGGCTTGTACAAGAACCAGCTTCTGCTCAGCCTATTGGTGTAACAGTAGATGAAAATAATGTGCCCACTTATACATTTAGTACAGACCTTAACGATCCTTTAGTATATAATACAAGTTTACTATCAAGATGGCAGGCACAAGTTGGTTTGCGATACATATTCTAATTTATTGCCGATCTTATTATAAAGAAACCCGCTCAATAAGCGGGTTTCTTCGTTTTATATATTAGTAACCTTCACACCCTTAAAAACCTAAAATTTTGATAAAGTATGCCTTGATCATAGCTTCCTAAAAAGAAAGCCCCTCCATTTTTTATAAATTTAAAGAAAAGAGAGATCATGAAATTTTTTATAAATAAACCTGAAGATGTAGTCAATGAATCCATTTTAGGAATGATTACAAATCCTGAACTTACGGTACTCGATTCATTTCCTGAAATACGAGTCGTTGTGCGCAACGACTGGTACAAATCTAAAGTTGCCCTCATCTCTGGCGGTGGTTCTGGGCATGAACCTACACATGCCGGTTTTGTGGGTGAGGGAATGCTTACCGCAGCCGTTTGTGGTGATATATTTGCTTCACCACCCGTAGATGCGGTTCTCGCGGCTATTGAGGCTGTAAGTGGTGATAAAGGTTGTTTACTTATTATAAAAAATTATACTGGTGATCGTCTAAATTTTGGCCTTGCGGCGGAACAAGCCAGAGAAATGGGTCATAAAGTTGAAACTGTTACCTTAGGCGACGATATTGCTCTGGGACTCGACACACAACAACGCGGATTAGCAGGAACGCTCTTTGTACATAAAGTTGCCGGCTATTTGGCAAAATCGGGTGAATCACTTGAAAAAGTGGCTAAAATTGCCCAAAAAGTAGCAGATAATACAATATCTATCGGACTCTCATTAACTGAAGGCCAAAAGTTTAAAAACCCTGAGGAATCAAGGCTCTCAAAATCTGAAGCTGAACTTGGGTTAGGGATTCATGGTGAACCCGGTGTTGAGAGAATTGAGATGGAACAAGCAGATGCCCTCATAGAAAAAGCTGTAAAAAAGCTCACTGAATATTTACCAGATGAAAATGGAAAATATGCCCTGCTGGTTAATAATCTGGGCAGCGTTACACCGCTTGAAATGAATCTTATTATTAACTCCTTTTCTAAGACTAATTTGTCTTCTAAGGTAGATTATATAATAGGTCCAGCTCAAATGATGACCTCTTTAAACATGAATGGCTTTTCACTTTCTATGGTCATGCTTGATGAGCAAATTGAAGAAGCTTTATCTGCTAAAAATAATATTGCTCACTGGCATATAAGAAGATACGCTAAACCCGAATATTTAAAAAGCCCAGAGCTTCCTGAAACTCTTCAGTTTGAACCTTCAGAAAACAACAAGCATAAACAGGTCGTTCAGGAAATCGCAGAGTATCTAATAGATCTTGAAGCAGAATTAAATGACCTGGATGAAAAAGTAGGAGATGGTGATGCCGGTTCAACTTTCGCTACAGCGGGAAGAAAACTTAAAGAACTTAAAGACAAATTACCTTATGATAATATTTCGCAACTCTTCACGACAGTAGGCAGAGTATTATCTCGCGAGATAGGCGGCTCAAGCGGCGTGCTTTTATCATTATTATTTACCAGTGCGGGAAGCCATTTAAAAGAAAACCAAAATATAGGAGAAGCTTTTCTGGCAGGTTTACAAAAAATGCAGGATTACGGCGGCGCAAAACAAGGTGAGCGTACTATGATAGATGCGCTTCAGCCGGCTTTTGAAAGTTTAGCCAATGGAGAATCGATTAAAAAAGCAAGTGACAAAGCCAGAAAGGGAGCAGATTCTACTAAAGAAGTTACAAATACCAGCGCAGGAAGGTCATCTTATCTTTCTGAAAATACACTAAAAGATGTACCAGATCCCGGTGCAGAAATGGTTGCCCGGGTACTTGAAAAAATCGCTGAAATCCTTTAAAAATCGGTGATTTTCATGCTAAAATCAGGGAATTAAAAGCTAGTTATTGGCCTATAATTCCTTTATTTCAGTATTGGTTACCCAACCTTCTTTACCATCTGCAATGCGAATGCGCTTCCAATCATCGGTTTCTTCAAGCACATGAACTTTGGTTCCTTCGTGCAGCAAAAATGCCTGATCGCTCCTTAAGTTAGGTTCACTTTTAACCTCAGCCTCAGGAGACCAAACGATTGCCGGCCTGTTATTTCTGTCAAAAGATCTGGCCTGAAAACTAATTGCAAGGCTTATAACTGCCAAGCCCAATGCAACAAACGAAGTGGTAAAAAGCAAGCGCTTCATGCTGGTACGTATCGTAAAATAATAACCTATAAATGCAAAAACGAAGACAAAAACCAGAATTACGGTAACGACAGCCCAGCCATCTATTGTGAACAAGCTCAAAATAGAATTATACCATTTTTTAAACGTATTTTGAGGCAGAGGCGTTATCGCATCAATAGTCATATTTTTAGCAAAAGTCAGATTGTTTTGTATGTCTTTATTTTTGGGATCAAGTTTTAAGGCTTTCTCATAATAAAAAACACTAGGCGCAATCCTGTTCAATTTATACTGCGCATTTGCCAGGTTAAAATATAAAGCGGCAGACTCGTAACCTTGTTTAGCAACCTCTTCATAACTATTTACAGCTTCCTGATAGTTACCATTTGCATATTGCTGATTTCCTTTCTCAAAAAGATCTGTAGGTTGTTGAGCAAAACCAAAACTGCTAATTAACATAAAGCATAAGAGTGTGCTTAAAGCGAAAACCTGCTGTGTCCCTTTTAATTTAAATTTATTACTGAATCTTTTCATAGCTGCTTATCTATTTCTGAAATGACTCTAGATGCTTTTTCATAATCCTGCTGCATCTCTACAGAAGTTGCCGGCGTATAGCGCGCAAACTCACAATTCTCAAGTAAGCTTATAAATTCTTGTGTAGACGATTCGCTAGCGCCCTGCTTAATCAATAGACCTCTTATGCGCTCTTTACTCATATCGCTGGTCTGGATGTTAAGTTTTGCCTTAAGGTAGTTGTGTAATGATTTCTCAAGAGAAAGATAGAACACCTTTTGATCACCAAGATTCTTCTTAGCCTCACCCAGGTATTTACGAGCAAGCCTATCTGCTTTGCGCAGGCGATTGCCTTTTACATCATTCTTATAAGCTCTGCGTTTTCCTGCCACAAATAGCGCGAGCGGTATGAGCAGTAAGGGCGCTCCTACTAAAGACCAAAAAGTTGTAGAAGCAAAGAATTGCTCTTCATCTTTAGGATACAATTCTGTATCTGAACTTATATATTTAAATTGATCTTTTGCAATCACATTACTTTTTGCAACTCCGCTACTCTTCTCAGAATTTTGAACCGTTAGCGGCCCGTTCTCAACTTCTATTAAAATTTCGTCAGATGTTATAGTCTGGTATCTTTCAGTCTTTGGGTTGAAATAAGAAAATGAAATTGAAGGTATTGGGTATTTCCCTTTTGTTTGTGGCACAACAGTATAATTGTCTGCAATGCTTCCGCCCATTCCGCTCAAATTAGTGCGTACATTCTCATTATGCTGTGGCTCGTAAACTTCTAAAGAATTAGGTAGATTAGGTTTTGGTAATTTAAAGAGTTTTAAATTACCGTTACCATTTGCCATGATCTCAAGATCTAAAGCTTCAGAAGCATCAAGTTTTGTCTTATCTGCGCTAACTTTAAAATCAAAACTTCCTACCGCCCCGCTAAAATCTGCAGGTTTTCCATTCTCTGGAAGTGGTTTTACAGTGATCTTACGGTTATTTGCAGCGACAGTGATCTGAGCAGGTCTGGAAATACGTTGACCAAAAATATCTCTGCGCTCTGTAGGCACATCTACATTGATATTTAAAGCGAGAGGTTCTATGGTAAGTTCACCTGTTTTTTGAGGATACAGAACGGTTCTTCTCAAAATCACATATCTGTAAGGTTCACCATTGTATTCACCGTCATAAACTTTAAATTGTTTCTCATCTATACTTTGACTCCAGAAATCTGCAAACTTAGGAGCGTCAATTTCATTCCACCCACTTACAGCGGTTTCCCGCGAAACATACAATTTATAGACCACCGTAATGGCTTCATTGAGAAATGGATTTGATTTTGAAACTTCTGCGACAAGATGCACATTCTCTGAGGCTACATATTCTGCATTATTACCGTCTTTAGGTTTATCTACTGCCGTTGTAACCTGAACGGTTATAGGCACAGTTTTATATGTATCGCCATCTATTGTAATCTCTGCCTGACCAATGGTCATCTCGCCGGTGGTTTTTGGCGCTAAAAAGTAGGAAAACACCTTAGAAAAGCTGCTTTTTCCATTTACCCATTGTCTGCTTACAGATTGATTGGGGCCTCCTACAATATTAAATCCCTGAAAACTAGGTGGCTGAAAATTATCACCATCCTTATTCATCTCAAAGTCTACACGCAGACGTTCATTTATGCCTAGCTTTTTCTTACTTACAGTAGCATCAAAGGTTACCTGTGCCCAGGTGGTGAACCCTGTAAAAATAAGAACAAGCAAAAATCCTAGCTTCATCTTCATCTTATTTCCTTTCGTTTTTGGGTCGTTGTCTTCAACTTTAATTACCAGTCTTTTTCAGTTTTTACCTTTGCTCCTTTTACCTTTTGAGCATTGATCTTATCCTGAACTTTATTTTCTTCATTTTTCATGGCCTCAAGCAAGCTTTTTACCTGCTGTGGCGATAATTGACCTTCTGCAGGTTGTTGCTGCTGCTGGTCTTTTTGATCCTGAGGTTTTCCATCGTCTTTGTTGTCTCCTTTTTTATCATCAGGTTTGCCTTTATCGTCTTTTTTCTGGTCGCCGTCCTCTTTCTTCTCGTCACCTTTATCATCACTCTCCTTAGGCTTGCCGTCGTCACTCTCTTTGTCTTTGCCCTGATCGCCTTCTTTATCTTTATTGTCCTTGTTTTGATCCTGGTTCTGGTCTTTGTTCTGATCATCATCATTACCGCCACCACCATTTTTGTCTTCCTCTTTTTTCGCAAGAGCGAGATTATAACGAGTTTCCTCATCTGTAGGATCATTACGCAGCGCATTTTTATATGCTTCTACGGCTTTTTTGAAGTCTTTTTGCTGGTAATAAGCGTTCCCAAGATTATGAAAGGCTTTATGTCTTTCTTCTTTTGTCTGGGCTACTTCTGCGGCTTGCAGATAGCGATCCATCCCTTCTGCGTATTTTTTATTACGGTAATAGTTATTACCCATATTATATTTCGCCGAAAGGTTTGCCGGGTCTTTTGCAACTGCCTTTCTGTATGATGCTTCTGCAACAGCAAACTGTTTCTGCTCAACCTGCTCATTACCATCTGCTACAAAATCATTAGCCTCTGCAAGTGTAGGATCAGGCTTCCCGTTATCTACCTTTTGAGCATAACTACAAGCACCAATAAGTACTATACCTAAACCGAATAATACTTTGCTTTTATTTATTATCTGAAATTCTCTCACGCTCTCTCTTTGTTTTCGTTAAACAAATTCAATCTTCTTACCCATGCCGTTTTACGCTCGAGTAAGAATATATCTAAAAATAACAATAATAATGCCGCACCAACAAACCACTGAAACTGATCTTTAAAATCTGCAAACTGCTTAGCCTCAAACTCCTTCTTATCCATTTTATTGAGATTATCTTTAATGGCATCTACCACTTGCTGGGTATTGTTTCCATTAATATATTCTCCATTTGCCTCTGAGGCGATCTCCTGTAGCGTTTCTTCATCTAAACGGGTAATTACAGTCTCCCCATCCTGATCTTTTTTATAAGATTCTATAATTCCATTTCTTTTTAAAGGTATAGGGCCGCCTTTCTCTGTACCAACACCTATTGTAAAAATACGTATACCTTCCTGATCTGCAGACTCTGCTATTTCTGCAGCATCACCGGCATGATCTTCCCCATCTGAAATTATAATAAGAACACGATTTGTTTGTTCTTCATCATTGTAATATGTTTTTGCCAGATCTATAGCTTCGCGTATTGCGGTTCCCTGACTGGAAAGCATATCTGTGTTCATCGAGTTGAGGAACATTTTTGCACTGCTGTAATCTGTAGTAATTGGCAATTGCGGAAAAGCACTACCTGCATAAGCAATTATACCTACACGGTCACTGCCTAAATTGTTTATAATCTGTGCTACTAGCTGCTTAGCTTTCTCAATACGATTAGGGGCTATATCTTCTGCCAGCATACTTTTTGAAACGTCTATGGCAAAAACAACATCTACACCTTCACGCTTAACGGTCTCTAGTTTAGTCCCAATTTTAGGATTAACTAAACCAATTACCATACAGGCAATAGCCAGGCAGATTAAAATAACTTTTAAAATGGGTTTGAAATTAGATCGCTGCGGAGTTAATTTTTGCAGTAATTCTCTGTTTGCAAATTTATTCTGAGCGCGTCTCTTCCAGAGCTGCAAGCCAAAGAAAAGCAAGAGCACAGCAGGAATTGCCAGCATTAACCAAAACCATATTTTTTCTTCTAGTAAATACATTCTCTTTCTTTAAACAAAACTCCTGAACACTGTATATCCTAACAAAACCTCTCCTAAAAGCAGCAAACCGGCTAATATCACCAGCGGTCTATATTCTTCTTCGTAGTTGGTAAATTTAAATTCTTCAATGTCTGTTTTCTCCAGTTTGTTGATCTCTTCATAGATTTCTTCAAGCTTTTGATTATCTGTCGCTCTAAAATAGCGACCACCCGTACCATCTGCTATCTTCTGTAAAAGCTCCTCATCTATCTCTACCTGAATATTGCCGTATTGAAAACCTCCATCTGGGCGTATGGCTATAGGAGATAGCGCTGTTCCGTTTGTACCAATGCCGATGGTATACACCTTTATGCCAAATTCTTTTGCTAATTCACTCGCCGTAACAGGATCTATAAAGCCGGCATTATTTACACCGTCTGTCATTAAGATGATAACCTTGCTTTTTGCCTTGCTGTCTTTTAATCTATTTACTGAAGTTGCAAGCCCCATTCCTATTGCCGTCCCGCCTTCAATTACATTATTGTATCGTATGTCATTTAGCGAACTCAAAACAATCGCCTTGTCACTAGTGATTGGGGTGCGTGTATAACTTTCACCGGCATATTCTACAAGACCTATACGATCATTGGGTCGCTCAGCTATAAATCGAGAAGCTACTTCCTTTAAAGCTTCTAAGCGGTTAGGCCGAAGATCTTTGGCCAGCATACTTGCAGAAACGTCTGTCGCGATAACAATGTCAATACCTCTTGTGGTTTTTGTTTTGGTCGAGACATCTACTGTGCGTGGGCGAGCCATTGCTGTGATTAACAATGCAAGAGCAAGCAACCTTAAAATAAATAAGATAGGCCGCAATTTTGCCAGAGTACCGCTACCTGTTTTAAACCCTTTTAAGCTTGATATTTTAACCTCTGCGGTAAGTTTTTTACGCTTCCAGAAATACCAGGCTATTGCAACTGGTATCAATAGGAATAACCAAAACCATTGAGGATGTAAAAATTCAAAATTATCAAACATCAGTTTACTTGTTTTTGAAGTTCTACAGAATTTATAATACGATCTGCTATCTGCTTGGCATATTGATCATCTTCTCTCCAGGAAACCACGATCTGTTGTATGACACCTGGCGTCGTAAATGAAAGCATTAAATATTCACCTTTAGTAAATTCACCCGGTTTACCTTCTTCAGGAAAATCTCCAGAACCAAATGTTTTTAAACCTTCTGCCCCATTAGGAGTGGTGTATTTTTCACTTTTAACCAGCAGATTTTTAGCTCCAGCACCTTCTAATGTCTGCATCATAGCATCTATCGCTTTTTGCAGGTCTGCCTCGTTTTTACCACCAAATCTCGTGTTATTGACTATAATTGAAAGCCTGTCTACGAGACTACCGTAAGCAAATGTGTTCATTTCTACCTGCCCCTGCGCTTCTTTAGGAATAGGGAGGTTTACTCTTCTTAAAACTTTAGGTGTAGAAACGGCTACAGCAGGATAACCATACTCACTACGTATCCAGTCTCCTTCAAGCAATTCTTTAGAAGGATGACCTATGTACGTATCTTTTACATAATCAAAACCTTTAATAGCGATTAAGACTCCGGCAGAGATAACCAGAATTGCCAGAACACCCAAAATACTGGTAAAAATAAGTCGTCTTTGTCTGCGCTTTGCTAAGGCTTTTCTGTAGGCCTCGTCACGCATTAATTCTTCTTCTGTAGGTTCTGGTAAAGCTTCTTTAGTCTCTTTTACAACCTCCTCTACAACCAGCCTGTCTGCTTCTGCTTTTCCTTCTTCTGGTCTTATTCTTGCAAATTTTGTGAGATCTGCGGTTTCTAAAACCTTTTGTAATTTTTTTATCGTCTCGTTGCTCAGTTCTACTTTATGGGTGTCGCGCTCAACGTATAAGCGGTTTATAAGTTCGCTGGTCGTACTTTCCATAGAGCGATCATAGACCTCTTCATTGAGATATCTTCTTACAATATCTGTAAGCCGTGAATAATAAACTTTTGTAGTCGCCTGATCTGCCGTTTTGCTGGGCGTTTCATATTCTTCATCCAGTTGTTTAAGTGATAAAAGGGCTTGCTCAAAAGGAGGTAATTTACGTTCTGCTTCCGCTTTTTTGCGGCTTCTTCTAATTAGCCAAAACAGGAAAGCTCCTATTATAAGTAAAACTCCAAGGGTCCAGAGAACATATTCCCAGAACCTGCTAATTGCTCTTTCTACCTCTATGGTTTGCTTAATATCATACAACCCTTGTTTTGTAGTATCTATAGCAACATTTGCTACTTCTACCCGCATTGAATCTGTAAGAAAAGGCTTTTCATTTATAATAATGCGCTGCTGCGGAATTGTGTAAGAACCGCTATCAAATTGCGTTAAGCCGTACTTCTTTAAAAGTTTCACTTTCGCTTGAGCGAAAGAAGTATCTACTTTATAAGATTCTATAACTTCTAATGGCGAGAAACTCTGCCCTTCAGGAAAAACGACAAGATCTGTAGAATCTGTTACAACTTCTACAGAGTAATTGATTTGCTCACCTATTTTTATAGAAGTAGAATCTATAGCAGCTTTAACTTGCTGCGCATGCAAATCAACTGAAAAAATAAAGCAAATGGCAAAAAGGAAGAAGGCGTATTTAGCTTGTGATATTTTAAAGTGGCCTTTTATTTTTGTTTTGGGGTTCAATATATAATTCATCTTTCTTCTCCTGTTATCCTCTTCTTTTGAAATAGCCCAAGAGTTTTTTTACATAACTTTCATCTGTGCGCACATCTATAACTCCGGCGCCACTGCGTCTAAAGGTTTCTTCATAGTACTTAACCTTATCTCTGTAAAAAGCCGCGTAATTTGACCGCACTTTTTTTGATGTAGTATTGACAAGCATAAGTTCGCCGGTCTCTTCATCTTCCATCTGCACCACGCCCAGACTGGGAATTTCTTCCTCGCGCTGATCGTAAATACGTATCCCGGTTATGTCGTGCTTACCAGATGCTATTTTTAGTGTATCTCTGTACTCATCTGCAATAAAGTCTGAAAGCACAAAAACTATAGCTTTCTTTTTCATCACATTTGACAAAAACTTTAAAGCCTGAGCAACATCTGTCTTTTTACTTTTAGGCTCAAACTCAAGCAATTCTCTTATAATTCTAAGTACGTGTGATTTCCCCTTTTTAGGCGGAATATAAAGTTCTATCCCATCAGAAAATAAGATGAGACCTATTTTGTCATTGTTCTGCATGGCCGAAAAAGCCAGCGTCGCAGCGACTTCTGTAACAATTTCTGATTTGAATTGCTGATCTGTCCCAAAAAATTCTGAACCACTTACATCTGCCATAAGCATCATTGTAAGTTCGCGTTCTTCTTCAAAAACCTTAACATACGGCTCACTATACCTGGCAGTCACATTCCAGTCAATACTACGCACATCATCACCAAACTGGTATTGCCGCACCTCACTAAAGGTCATACCACGCCCTTTGAAAGTAGAATGGTACTCTCCGCCAAAAATATGATCAGACAGGCGTCTGGTCTTTATCTCTATCTTGCGTACTTTTTTGAGTAATTCTTTAGTATCCATGATTTGAGTATGCAGCTATTTATACTTAAAAGAGCTTCAAAAAACCCAAAAATCAGGGTTAAAATCGGCCTAAAAAGGTTAAAAATCAGCTTCTATGGCACTTCTATTTCATTAACGATCTTGTTAATGATCTCTTCTGTAGTTACATTTTCAGCTTCAGCTTCATAAGTAATACCAATACGGTGGCGTAGCACATCGTGTACAATAGCGCGCACATCTTCTGGTATTACATATCCTCTTCCGCGTATAAACGCAAAACATTTAGAAGCAGTTGCTAAGTTTATACTTCCTCGAGGCGATGCTCCAAAACTTATTAAAGGCTTAAGATCTGCAAGCTTAAAGTTTTCTGGGTAGCGTGTGGCAAAGACAATATCAAGTATATACTTTTCTATTTTTTCATCCATATAAACATCTCTCACAGCCTCCTGCGCTCTCAATATCTGTTCTATAGAAACCACAGGGTTAACCTGCTCATAACTACCTTTAAGATTCTGGCGTATGATGAGTTGCTCTTCTGCATGTTTAGGATAATCTATTACCGTTTTTAGCATAAAACGGTCAACCTGAGCTTCTGGCAAAGGATAAGTACCTTCCTGCTCTACCGGGTTTTGCGTTGCCATTACCAAAAATGGCTTATCAAGAATAAAGGTTTCATCACCTATCGTCACCTGACGCTCTTGCATAGCTTCAAGCAAAGCACTCTGCACTTTAGCAGGAGCCCTGTTAATCTCATCTGCAAGCACAAAATTGGCAAAAATAGGACCTTTCTTAATACTGAAATCATTCAGCTTCATATTGTAGATAAGCGTACCTACAACATCTGCCGGTAATAAATCTGGCGTAAACTGTATACGGCTAAAACTACCGTGAACTGCTTTAGAAAGTGTATTTATTGCAAGTGTTTTTGCAAGCCCGGGAACTCCTTCTAGAAGTATGTGCCCGCGACCCAACAAGCCAATAAGCAAGCGTTCTACCATGTGCTTTTGCCCTACGATGACCTTATTCATCTCAAGGGTAAGAATCTTTACAAAAGCACTTTCTCTTTCTATTTTTTCATTAATGGCCCCAATGTCAATGGCTGTATTGGTATCTTCCATAATATTTGGTATAATTTTGTGCAGTTAACAACTCTGCAATGTTCAATTTTATTACAGAACACCTTGTTAACAATAGGTTAAAAAAATCTTTAATGACTAGGGTTTTCAAGGGTTTTTCTAATTTCAATCTCTGTAATTTCAAGTTTTGAAAATAAGAAATTCTGCCCATGCCTCTTGCTGCTAAATTCGCAAAAAACAGTGCCTATTTCTATCTAATCCATAGACTGTAGCAAAAAGGTGATGTTGCAAACAAATCCCCCACCGATCTGAAAAAATAAATACCTGAACTTACAACCCTTTGATTCAAAAGAATTTAAAAATAGATTAATGACAAAAAAAACTGCTTTAATAACGGGTGCAAGTAGCGGTATAGGCCTTGCAACTGCAACAGAATTTGCTAAACACGGTATCAACCTCATCATTTGTGGGCGAAATAAGGAAAAACTTAAAGATTTAAAAGAAGAACTGAAATCCTCTGTAGATGTTCATATACTCACCTTTGATGTTAGAACAAAGAAAGATGTTTTCTCTGCAATAGAAAGTCTTCCTGAAAATTTCGATCAAATTGATATCCTGATTAACAATGCAGGAAATGCCTATGGGATGGATACCATTCAGGACGGTGAAACGGATGACTGGGACGCTATGCTTGATATAAATGTGAAGGGCTTATTATATGTAAGTAAAGCTATTATCCCGCAGATGATAGAGCGCAACAGCGGTCACATTATTAACATAGGCTCAACCGCAGGCAAAGAAGTCTATCCAAAAGGTAATGTGTATTGTGCCAGTAAACATGCTGTAGACGCAATAAATCAGGCAATGCGCATAGACCTAAATCCATACAATATACGTGTGGGAGCTGTAAACCCGGGTATGGTTGAAACGTCTTTTAGCGAAGTGCGTTTTAAGGGGGATAAAGACAAAGCCGCAAATGTTTACAAAGGCTTTACACCCCTTGTTGCAGAAGATATTGCAGATATACTTTATTTTGTGGTTTCCAGACCCGCACATGTAAATATCGCAGATCTTGTAGTGATGAGCACAGACCAGGCAAGTAGTACCGTGGTGAATAAAAGTTGATTCTATGGGCAATTCCGATCATCAACGAGCCTTCATACATGAATTAGGTCACTTCATAGCTTCCGAACTTAATTTTAGAATATATAAATACGATAGAAGAATTGAGGAGTTTATAATTAGTCCTAGAAAAGGCTCGGAGTTTAGTGATGGTGAAGTTAAGACATCAAAAGCAACTGCTCTATCATATGATCCATATAATACTGCTAAAGAATATGTGAAAACCTTTTATGGGTGTCTTTTCGAAATTCTTTACAGAAAGATCCAAATAAATGAATGTCTTTGCTCCAGAATTATTGACGAATTTCTCATTTTAAATTATGGAAATGGCCTTCTAGATTATCAACAGATGGGTAACATTGCTTCGCGACCTGAAATAAATAAATATAAGAAAGAATGGTTTTCTTATATTACTAAAAATCAAATTGAGAATATCAAGAACAATCCTGAATTTGAAAGAATATTTGAATTAAAATATGAAAATTATATTTTAACAAATGAGAATGACTTCTGCTATATTGATATAGAAAAACTAATTCCAGATGTGGAAAATTTTATTAACAGTCATTCAAAGTTTTACAAAAACTTAGTTGAAACTCTAGAGCACATAGTTTTAAAATGATCAACAAACGCTTACTCATTAAAAACCTGCTTGCTCATAATGACGAGAATAGTTTTTATGATAAAAAGCGGAAAGTTGACATTAGTACCAAAGAAGGTAAAGCGAAGTTCTTAAAGCACATTTGTGCTCTCTCTAATTCTAATCCTAAAAACAACAGCTACATAGTTATAGGTGTAGAAGATGACACAAATGAAATCACAGGAGTTCCGTTTTTTGATGACAGCAAAATTCAAAATCTTGTAAACGCTTATCTTACAAATCCGCCGCTTATTTCTTACGAGAATATTCCGTTTCCCAATTTACCCAGAGATCTGGTGGTAGGCCTTGTAACTATACGACCCACTAATAGATTAACAGCCTTGCGGAAGAATATCTGGAAATACTGGGGCGGCAGTGTTTTCTTTAGAGATGGCAGCATATCGATGCCCAAGGTTTTTGATATCGAGATAAAAGACGTCAATAGTTCTATCGTTGCCACAATAGAAAATCATGCGCGCAACAGCATAGAACTTACTTTAAATGGTGTAATCGATTTTATAAACAACCGCCACAAAGATCTTTATACCAATTATAAGGTTTTTAAAGAGCAATTTGTGGTGTGCTGGGCCGGGCATCAAAAAAAGGTTAAGGATAAAACGTATTACAGCCGCGTAGATATTGAGCTTATTAATGAGCAGGTGCGCCTGTTTTATTCGGCGCTTGACGAAGTCTCGATCACGATAACAGAAGATACATTTACCATTTTAGAATATGTACTGCTGGGGCTTCAGAACAATTTTAAATATTACCCTTTAGAAGAATTAACGATTACATTTAAAGAAAATGGCTTTTACGGCATAGACAGCAAACTTGCTTTTGAGCCTCCGCTTTACGACAAAAAGTTGCTGCATCACATTTACAACAACAACAATGTAATTTTACAAAAACTTAAAGCTGACACCGCTCTTAATAAAGGTGAGAATGATGATCTTGCAAACCTAGCCTCAACATATCTTATCTGTTATTTAAACGGATTTGAAGAAGCAATAAATAAACTGGAAGAAGCGCGCCCTTTCCTTAGAAAAATAGGCGAAAAACTCTATGATTCTTACAAAGAGAATATGCGCATTCTTAGAAAAGTAAAATATAATTAATGGGACGAACTCTGGTAATAGGTGATATACATGGTGGCTTAAAAGGCTTAAAACAAGCCCTGAAAAGAGCCGAAATTAAAACGGATGACCACCTTATATTTTTAGGTGATTATGTTGATGGGTGGAGTGAAAGTGCTCCTACCGTAGAATTCTTATTAACGCTTTCGCGAAAGCAAACCTGCACACTTTTAAGAGGCAATCACGATGATCTTGTGTACCAGTGGTTATGCGGTGCAGATTATAATGAAAGCTGGATGCGACATGGTGGTGTAGCAACAATTGAATCCTATAAAGGCTATTCTGAAAAAGAGAAAGCCGTTCACAAAAAATTCTATGAATCACTTATAGATTATCATCTGGATACTGAATACAGATTATTTGTACACGCAGGTTTTCAAAACCAAAGCGGGCCAGAATATGAATATAGCAGCGTCACTTATTATTGGGATCGCACGCTGTGGGAAATGGCGCTGGCGATGGACACCTCAATTACAGAAAGTGACCCGCGTTACCCCAAGCGACTTACACATTGCAAGGAGATCTATATTGGGCATACTCCCGTTACTCGCATAGGCGAAACTACGCCGGTGAATATTGCCACTATTTGGAATATTGACACAGGTGCCGCTTTTAAAGGTCCGGTTACAATTATGGATGTTGACACTAAAGAATACTGGCAAAGTGACCCGGTACACACGCTGTATCCTGAGGAAAATGGGCGCAATTAGAGCGATTTTTAGCACTAAACAACCGATTTTTCTGAAATATAATACTGAGAAAAATCGGTTTAAACCGGCTTATTTTCGGCTTTAAAAGCTAAAAATCAGCCAGGTAGTTTGTTATTATCCTTAAATTAAAGATCAAATTTTATTCCCTGTGCAAGGGGCAATTTTGTCGTATAATTTATGGTGTTGGTTTGCCTGCGCATATAAACCTTCCACGCATCAGAGCCGCTTTCACGACCGCCACCGGTTTCTTTTTCGCCGCCAAAGGCACCACCTATTTCTGCCCCTGATGTACCAATATTTACATTTGCAATACCACAGTCACTACCTGTAACGCTTAAGAATTGTTCTGCTTCGCGCAGGTTATTTGTCATTATAGCAGAAGAAAGGCCTTGATTTACACCGTTTTGCAGTTCTATCGCATTAGTCACATCTCCAGAATATTTTAGCAAATAGAGAATAGGCGCAAAAGTTTCATGCTGCACGATCTCAAAATCGTTTTCAGCTTCGGCTATAGCAGGCTTTACATAGCAACCGCTTTCATAACCTTCACCTTCTAAAACCCCGCCCTCAACAAGCAGATTTCCACCTTCGGCTACTACTTTTTCGAGCGCAGCCTGGTACATTTTAACAGCGTCTTTATCTATAACCGGCCCAACATGGTTATTTTCATCTAAAGGATTACCTATCTTCAACTGATTATAAGCCGCTACTAAAGCTTCTTTTACCTGATCATAAACAGACTCGTGAATTATTAATCTGCGGGTAGAAGTGCATCTTTGCCCTGCAGTGCCCACAGCACCAAAAGCGGCACCAATAATGGTCATTTTAATATCTGCATCTGGCGTTACTATTATTGCATTGTTCCCTCCTAATTCAAGTAAAGATTTACCCAGGCGTGAACCCACGGTACTGGCGACAATTTTACCCATACGCGTAGACCCAGTCGCAGAAATAAGCGGAATTCTTGAATCCTGTGTCATGAATTCACCCACATTGTAATCACCATTGATCAGGCATGAAATACCTTCCGGAAGATTATTTTCAGCAAAAATACGAGCTGCAATTTTTTGACAGGCGATGCCGCACAAAGGCACTTTCTCTGACGGTTTCCAGATACAAACATCGCCACATATCCACGCAAGTGCTGTATTCCACGCCCAGACAGCAACAGGAAAATTAAATGCCGAAATTATACCCACGATCCCCAGTGAATGGTATTGCTCGTACATTCTATGACCGGGACGCTCTGAGTGCATTGTTAAGCCATGAAGCTGTCGCGAAAGACCAACCGCAAAATCGCAGATATCTATCATTTCCTGCACTTCGCCCAGACCTTCCTGCAAAGATTTGCCCATTTCATAACTTACCAGCTCGCCAAGCGGCTGCTTTAATCTGCGCAGCTCATCACCAAATTGCCTAACTATCTCCCCGCGCTGAGGCGCAGGTTTTAGTCGCCACTCTTTAAAAGCTTCTTTAGCAGTTTCTACAACAGTTTCATATTCTTCTTTTGTGGTGGTAGTAACTTTAGCGATCAATTTACCGTCTACAGGAGAATATGAAGCGATCTCGTCGCCTGAGTCATATCTTTTACTCCCCGTAGAAGAGCCTGCGTTTACAGGAGTTATTTCTAGATCTGCTAAAACTTTATCTATGCTTACCATGTTTGTTTTTGTAATTATCGGGTAGTTTGTACCTAAAATCGGTTAAAAATTGAAGAAATCGGCCTGAAATTATTTCAGTTTTATCTCACAAAACGAGGATCAGCTTCCATCACATGCCCGCAATTATCGCAGGTACGCAATTCTTCACTGCCGTAGAATATTTTAAAGTGCTTTAAAAAATCCTCCTCTATATCATTTAACGGGAAGTAAACCTCGTATAGTTTATGATTGCAATTATCACAAAACCATAAAAGACCATCTTTGCCATCAAGGTCTGCTCTTTTTCGCTCTACAACCAGACCAATAGAATTTTCTTTTCGCACAGGCGAGTGCGGCACTTTTGCCGGGTGCAAATACATATCACCGGGTCCTAATTTCATTGTTTTTTTTACTCCCTCATCCTGCACATGGACCTCTATCTCACCTTCCAGCTGATAAAAAAGTTCTTCGGTCTCATTATAATGATAATCTTTACGCGCGTTAGGTCCTGCTACTACCATGACAATATAATCATCTGCATCTTTGTAAAGATTCTTATTCCCCACGGGTGGTTTTAAAAGATCTCTGTTCTCATTGACCCATGCTGTAAGATTAAAAGGTTTTGCTATCGCCATGTTGATATTTTAGGTTAAAAATACAATATAAGTATGTGTTTAAAAACTAGCGGTGCTTTTAAAAAATCTGCTCAAATACATGAAAAATCTCGTTTTTAAGCATAAAAAAGCAGGCTCTCGCCTGCTAATGGGGGTAATATTTATTTATTGTTTATTCTTTTACAAAAATCTCTGTAAAGTAAGTAACGCCGGTTGCAGTCTTAACAACTGCGATCCCAGAATGTGTAAAGTCACCTTCTAGTGCTGCTCTGTGACCCGGGCTTTTTAACCACGCTGCAACAACATCTTCTGGAGTGTCATAGCCAAAGGCTACATTCTCACTTACTTTGTCTGCCCCTTTAGATTTAAGATAATCTGATCTCTTAAAGAAATTATCGTGGCTTATTTGATGTTTTGAAGCCATGTACTTAGAGTGATCTACTGCCTGAGATTCAGAATCTGTATGTGGTTGCAAGTCTGAAAGACCCATAGACTCACGGTGCAGATTAATTTCATCTAAAATAGCCGCTGCAAATTGACCTTCTACCTCTAAATTAGGAGCAAGTTCAATCATATCTATCTCGCTGGCAACAAGTTCATCGTCTTTGCTGCAAGATGCTAAAAGGCATAGCAATGCCATAGCGAATATGCTTCGTAGTATCAATTTCATAATTTGGGGCTTATGAGTTATTACACTACAATAGTAATAGATATAACTGAATAAAAAAAGCGTTTAAACGCACTAAACGTGTATTTCATCGAATAGTTGTGCATTTTAATCAAATTTTAACGCTTTTAAACTTTTTATATGTGTCGTTCATCGATCATTTGGTTAATTCAGGATTTTTTAATGCGAAATGTCATTTTTACTTAACAGTTTTATAAATTTCCTTTTTTCTATCTTTCACCTCTAAAGCTGCTTACAATGAAAAAGATATTCCTCCTTCTTTGCCCATTTCTTCTTTTACTTTCTTGTAATGAATCAACTACAGTCAATACAACTGAAGAAAACACTACAACCGCAACTGACACAACTCAAAACACCTTTGGAATAATTATACACGGCGGTGCCGGTACTATTCTTAAAGAAAATATGACTGACTCAATGGAGACGGCATATAAAGAAATGCTCACAAAAGCCATAAAAACCGGTCATGAGATCCTAAAAAATGGCGGTAGCAGCCTAGAAGCTGTACAACGTACAATAAATGTGATGGAAGATTCGCCCCTTTTTAATTCGGCTAAAGGAGCAGTTTTCACAAATGCCGGCATAAATGAACTTGACGCTTCTATTATGGATGGTAAAACTCTCAACGCAGGTGCTGTCGCCGGTGTTACTACAGTAAAAAACCCTATTAATCTTGCTTATGAGGTTATGACAAATTCAGACCACGTGATGTTGAGCGGTAAAGGCGCAGATAAGTTTGCCAAAGAGCGTGGACTAGAAATTGTTGACCCTTCTTACTTTTTCACTCAGAAGAGATATGATGCCCTTATGGAAATTAAAAAGAGAGAAACTATAGAACTTGATGAAGATAATAAATCTGCCTTCTACGATCCTTTTATTAAAGATGAAAAATTTGGTACCGTAGGTTGCGTAGCTCTTGATAAAAACGGAAATATAGCTGCGGGAACTTCTACAGGCGGTATGACCAATAAAAAATACAACCGCATTGGCGATTCACCTATTATAGGCGCTGGTACTTATGCTAATAATAAGACTTGCGGAGTATCATCAACAGGCTGGGGTGAATATTTTATACGCGGCATTGTAGCGTATGATATTTCGGCACAAATGGAATATGCCGGTAAAACTCTTGAAGAGGCGGCTAAAAATGTAATTCAGGACAAGCTCACAAAGATGGGCGGTACAGGAGGTATTGTTGCGATGGATAAAGATGGTAACGTCGCCATGGAATTTAATACTGCCGGAATGTACAGAGCACACATGGATGCCGGTGGTAAACTTGATATAGGTATTTATTCTAAGTAAAACTGCATTAAAAATCAGCATTAAAGCATTAAAAATCAGCTAGAAATGGCTGATTTTTAATTTAACACAAGCTTAAGTTTGCGTAGTTCGGGAAATACCGAACTGTTTGTAATTTCGCATTTTCAAATCTGAAACATGCGCGCAATACTACCTGTTTTATTTTTTTTCGCCTTGAGCTTTCATTCTTTCAATCTGGAAGCGCAGGCACTCTCACGCGAGGAAGTAGATGATACGATACAGAAAATGCCCGCGTTTTCCATTCACAAAAACAATTATTTTATAACTGGTATTCCTACTCACGAGCGCATTAACAGTACTTCTACAGATGCTAAATACCAGATAAGTTTTAAATTATTGCTTACGCGAAATACACTACCGCTGGATAGTTATTTATTTCTCACCTATACCCAAAAAGCCTTCTGGAATATTTATCAATTTTCCAGTCCTTTTGAGGAGATTAATTTTAATCCCACCTTGGGTCTGGGCAAACCACTTTATAATAAGGATGATCAAGTGAACGGTCTTGCCATTCTACAACTAGAACATGAATCTAATGGTCGTGACAGTATTTTTTCTCGCAGCTGGAACAATCTATCTCTCGCCTATCACACCCAGTTAAATGACCGCACAACATTACAAGTTAAAGGGTGGCTACCATTTTTATATAAAACAGACAATCCTGATCTTTTAGATTACATAGGTCTGGGTGAAGCAAATATTAGTTATGACATCAAACCCAAAAAGCTCATTTTAAATGTAATGCTGCGTAAAGGATGGGGATGGGACTGGAAAGGTGCTGTTAAAACTCAACTTCTCTATCGCCCGTTTAAAATGCCTAATCAATTTATTATGCTTGAGTGGTTTACGGGCTATACAGAGAGTTTAATAGATTATCAGGAATATAAAAGCATGATCAGGTTTGGCTTTATTATCAAGTCTGATGAGTTTGAAATATTCAAAAAACAGACGAGAAGAAATTAACAAAATTTTAAGTTTCGTTTAGTTCGATTAAAACCGAACTAAACGTAGTTTTGCCGTTCAAAATGAATTTATGGAGTCTGAGGAGTTAAAAAAACAAAAAGAACGTCTTATAGAACGCCTGGGCGTTCACATAGAATGTAAGGATCAATTTGCCCCCCTTGCGGCGCGTATTATGTCAACATTAGTTCTCACGGGAAAAAAAGGCTGCTGCTTTGATGCACTCGTTGCAGACCTGAACGCCAGTAAAAGTACCGTCTCAACACATCTTAATAATTTACAACAAAGCAATCGTATCTCTTATTATACGAAGTGCGGCGATCGCAAAAAGTATTTTATCATGCATCCTGATAGTATGATACTTAAAATGGATGAAATGGTAGCCACCTGGGAAAAAGAAAAAGACCTGCATTTGCAGATCATGGAATATAAGAAAGAGATCAATAAACATTTACCCCAGGATGACGACTCAAAATTTGAGTTAGAGTTTCACACAGACTATCTGCTTTTTCTTGAGCAGGCTAGTTCCTCAATAAAACGCTTACGCGAAAAACTTTCCACAAAAATCAAAGAAGACTAATCAATCACGACATGAAAAAAAGATCAATACCCTATTTTATACCGGTTATATTAGGAGCCTTATTCACCCTCGCCTCTTGCGGTGATGGTGATAATAGCGCACAGCAAGCGCAGGCTGCTCCACAGGCTTTACCTTTTCCGGTTATAGAAATACCTACACAAAGTGTGACTGCTTATAAAACGTATCCTGCAAGTATTGAAGGAATTGTAAATAGCGAAGTAAGAGCTAAAGTTTCCGGCTACATCACAGATGTTTTAATAGATGAAGGGCAAAAAGTAAAAAAAGGACAAACCTTATTTAAACTAGAGACCCAATCTCTTACTCAGGAAGCTAATGCTGCACAGGCTAATGTAAATGCTGCGCAGGTTGAAGTTAATAAACTGAAACCTCTGGTAGAAAAAAACATTATTAGCGAAGTACAGCTGGAAACAGCAAAAGCACAATTGGCTCAAGCCAGAAGTGGCTACAACAGTATCGCTGCAAACATAGATTACGCTAATATTAAAAGCCCTGTAGATGGTTTTGTAGGATCAATACGTTTACGCAAAGGTTCTTTAATAAGTCCTCAGGACCAGCAGCCTTTAACTACAGTTTCAGATATAAGTAAAGTGTATGCTTACTTTTCTATGAATGAAAAAGAATATTTAGATTTCATCCAGAACACTGAAGGTGAAAACATAGAAGATAAGATCAAAAATTTGCCTAAAGTTAAATTGCTATTAGCAAATAACACCTTTTACGATCAGGAAGGAACTATAGAGACTATTAACTCTATGGTAAATAATAACACTGGTTCTGTGTCATTTAGAGCGGTTTTTGACAATCCTAACCGGATTTTATCTAACGGAAACAGCGGTAAAATTCAAATACCACAAAATTATACAGATGCAGTTGTCATTCCGCAGCAGTCTACTTATGAGCAACAGGGTTCTACTTACGTATATAAAGTAGGTGCAGATAATACCGCCATCTCTACAAAGATCACCATCTCAACAGAAGTTGACAATCTATATGTTGTAAGCTCTGGTGTAGAAAAAGGTGACCGTATTGTAGCCACAGGTGTAGGCAAGTTAAGAAGCAATGCACAAATACAACCTCAGGAAGTACCTTTTGACAGTATCGCTAAACCTATGAACAAGGTATTCAAATAATAGAAAAAGAAAATCATGCTAAAGACATTCATTGAAAGACCTGTTCTCTCGACAGTAATTTCTATTATAATAGTCATATTGGGTGTTCTGGGTTTAACGACCCTTCCTATCACCCAATATCCAGATATTGCGCCGCCCACCATACAGGTGACAACATCATATCCCGGTGCTAATGCAGAAACCATACTTGAAAGCGTTATTATCCCTATAGAAGAGCAAATAAATGGTGTAGAAGGTATGACCTACATCACCTCAACTGCTACTAACAATGGTACTGCAGAGATCACGGTTTTCTTTGATCAAAATGTAGATCCTGATATTGCAGCGGTAAACGTGCAGAACAGAGTTGCTCGTGCAAACCCGTTATTGCCTCAGGAGGTTAAACAAACAGGTGTACTTACGCAAAAGCAACAAACAAGTGCGTTGATGTACCTTTCCTTTTATAGTACCAATGAGGACTATAATGATACTTTTATACAAAACTACCTTCAGATAAATGTTATCCCTGAAATTCAAAGGATAAACGGTGTGGGTAGCGTAAATGTATTTGGCGGTAAGGATTATGCCATGCGTATTTGGCTAGAGCCTGATAAACTTGCCGCATATGATCTTGTACCGGCAGATGTTTCTGCTGCTTTAAGAGAACAGAGTCTTGAGGCTGCTGCGGGATCTTTGGGTGAAAACAACGGGGAAGCATTTTCTTATGTTATTAAATACCCGGGGCGTTTTAAAACTGAAGATCAGTACAGTGAGATAATTATAAAAGCGCTGGGAGATGGTCAATTTTTACGATTAAAAGATATCGCAAGTATAGAGCTTGACGCACAATCATATAGCGGTGGTTCTACTACAAATGGATACCCAAGTGTGAACATGGGTATTTTTCAAACCAAAGGTTCTAACGCCCGAGATATAATTGACGCAATACAGGAACAACTTGATGATACCAGGGCAACATTGCCAGAAGGTATACAGATATTTATACCTTATGATACAAATAACTTCTTAAATGCATCTATTGATAAGGTGGTTCATACCCTTATAGAAGCATTTATATTAGTGTTCATTGTGGTATTTGTTTTCCTTCAGGATTTCAGGTCAACTTTGATTCCTGCCATTGCGGTTCCGGTTTCTATTATAGGTACTTTCTTTTTCTTAAACCTCTTTGGTTACTCAATCAATCTACTTACTCTTTTTGCACTTGTATTGGCAATTGGTATTGTGGTAGATGATGCTATTGTAGTTGTAGAGGCGGTGCACGCCAAAATAGATGAAGGGGCAAAGACGGCTAAAGGCGCTACTCTTGATGCCATGCACGAGATCTCTGGAGCGATCATATCGATCACACTGGTTATGGCGGCGGTATTTGTGCCGGTAACTTTTGTGCAAGGACCTACAGGTGTATTTTATGAGCAGTTTGGTGTAACTCTTATTGTGGCAATATTTATTTCAGCGCTAAATGCATTGACTTTGAGTCCTGCATTATGTGCTTTATTCCTTAAACCACACGATGAGCATGAACATGATAAAAAGAAAAATTTCCTTCAGCGTTTTTATGCTGCTTTCAACAGAGGCTTTAATGCAACGATTCACCGTTATGGCAGATCACTTAGCTTCTTATATCGCAATAAATGGATCACAGCTGTTATTCTAGTACTCGCCGTTGGTGGTATCTGGTGGTCGTCTACAACCACAGCTACAGGATTTGTGCCTGATGAAGACCGTGGAATCATATTTATAAATTTTGAACTTCCTGCAGGTGCATCTTTAGACAGAACCACAGAAGTAAGCCAGACATTATATGAAAATATCATAAACATGCCTGGGGTACAGGGAGCTTCTTTTATTACAGGTCGTAGTTTATTGAGTGGCGCAGGTAGCAACTATGGTTTAGGGTTTATTCGTTTAGATGACTGGGATGAGCGTACAGATGATTCTGTAAGTATAGAAGCTATCACCGGTAAACTCTTTGGTATGGCAGCGACAATTCCGGAAGCAAATGTGATATTCTTTTCACCTCCTAGTATTCCGGGTTTTAGTGCGTCTTCTGGTGTTGAGGTGAATTTATTAGACCGTTCTGCAGGAGCTTTTACAGATCTTGACCAGGCAAATCAGGAATTTATGAGTGCTCTTACACAGCGACCTGAGGTTCAATATGCTCAATCATCTTTCAACACACGCTATCCTCAATATCAAATGGATATAAATGTGCCTTTAGCGAAAGAACTGGGCGTTCCTATTAGTAGTATATTTTCTACTCTTCAAGGTTATGTAGGTGGTGTTTATGCAGCAGATTTCTCAAGATTTGGTAAGCAATATCGCGTTTATATGCAGGCGCTTCCAGAAGACAGGGCTGAAGAAAGCGATCTTAATTCACTTTATGTAAGAACAGGAAGTGGCGAGATGGCTCCGGTGACAGAGTTTGTTACTCTTAGCCGGGTTTATGGCCCACAATCAGTTACACGTTTCAATCTTTTCAATTCAGCTAAGGTGAATGTAGCGATGAATCCTGGTTTTAGTAGTGGTGATGGTATTGCGGCAGTAGAAGAAGTTGTTAGTTCGCTGCCCAATAATTACACCGCGGCTTACTCAGGTCTTACTCGTGAAGAGGTGAATGCAGGAAACCAGACAACAACAATTTTCATTCTATGTATTGTCTTTGTTTACTTCTTACTTGCTGCTCAATATGAAAGTTATTTACTTCCATTCTCTGTGCTATTATCATTGCCTCTGGGTGTTTTTGGGGCTTATATCTCGACAAAACTGGCAGGCTTACAGAATAACATTTACTTCCAGATATCATTGATCATGTTAATAGGCCTTCTGGCGAAAAATGCGATTCTTATTGTAGAATTTGCTTTGCAACGCCGCAGAAGTGGTGAAAGCATTGTAGATGCTGCGATTGATGGAGCAAAAGCTCGTTTACGCCCTATTTTAATGACCTCATTTGCCTTTATTTTAGGTCTTACTCCTCTGGTACTCGCAAGTGGTGTGGGTGCAGCTGGTAACAGATCAATAGGTACAGGCGCTGTAGGTGGTTTACTTATAGGTACTATTCTGGGTGTCTTTGTAATACCTATTCTGTTCATATTATTTCAATGGTTACAGGAAAAAGTAAGCAAGAAACCCACTACAGAAGTTGTAAATGACTAACCTAAACTAGAAACTCATAAAATGAAAATCATATATAAATTTAAATTCCTCATTTTAATAGGCGTCGTATTCAGCTTACAGTCCTGTTTTGTGGCTAAGGATTACCAAAGGCCCGATGAGATTATTAATGAAGATTTCTACCGTACAGATATGCTTACTCAGGATACCCTGAATATTGCGGAAGTATCCTGGAGAAATATGTTTACTGATGCTACGCTGCAATCTTATATTGAAGAAGGTCTCGAAAACAACATAGATATTCGGGTAGCATTACAGAATATTTTGGCTTCTGAAGCTTATTTTAAGCAGGGAAAGGCAGGTTATTTACCCACATTGAGTGGAGGCGCAACATATACGCATCAGGAGCTTTCTGAAAATAGTCAGTTCGGAAGTTTGTTCTCAGCCTTAGATCAATATCAGGTAAGTGCAGATCTTTCATGGGAAGCAGATATCTGGGGAAGAATTCGTAGTCAGAAAAGAGCGTTTCAGGCAAGTTACCTGCAATCAATAGCTGCACATCAGGCTGTAAAAACGCAATTGATCTCAAGAATTGCTTCTTCTTATTATGAGTTGCTTTCGCTTGACGAACAAATTCGTATTACTGAGGAAACAATTTCTACGAGAGAGAACAGTCTTGAAACCACACAAGCGCTTAAAGATGCCGGTAATGTAACAGAAGTAGGCGTTAAGCAAACCGAAGCGCAGTTGTATAATGCGCAGGCTATTCTTATTGATCTAAAGAATCAATCGCGTTTGCTGGAAAATACGTTCTCAATCCTATTGGGAAGAACTCCTTCAAATATTGAAAGAACCTCCTTAGATGAGCAGGAAATAACTACAGAACTTAAAATAGGTGTGCCTGCACAGTTGTTGAGAAACAGACCAGATGTAATCTCTGCAGAGTACAATCTTGTAAATGCTTTTGAACTAACAAATGCCGCAAGAAGTAACTTTTATCCTGCACTTACGCTTACCGCTTCCGGCGGGTTGCAAAGTTTAGATTTTAATACTTTGTTTGATCCTGAATCATTTTTTGCAACGCTGGTTGGTGGTATTACACAGCCTATTTTTAATCAGCGCAGAAACAGAACTCAATACGAGGTTTCACAAGCTCAGCAGGAACAAGCAAGGCTTGATTTTAGGCAGGCCATTCTTACGGCAAGCAAAGAGGTGTCTGATGCTTTATACAGCTATGATACCGCAACTCAAAAAATAGAGATAAAACAAAAGGAATTTGATGCCTATGACCTGGCGACAGATTACTCTGAACAGTTACTAGATAATGGTCTGGCTAATTACCTTGAAGTTTTAAATGCCCGTGAGAATGCATTATATGCAAGACTTGACCTTATAAATGCCAGATACAACCAGTTGCGCTCTGTAGTAGATCTTTATGAAGCTCTGGGCGGCGGATGGAAATAAAACGAGATGCTTTTCCCCCTAAAGTAACTTTAAGAAAAAGCCAACCTTGCGGGTTGGCTTTTTTTATGCTTCATAATTTCTTATAACCAATTTATAAAAGGGTGTTTGCTTAACTGCGAATTGTAGTAGCGTATCTCACCGGTTACTTCTTGCCCCAACCAGGAAGGATGTGCAAATTTCTCATCAGCATGTTTAAGCTCAATTTCTGCGACAACAAGTCCTTCATTTGCTCCAAAAAACTCGTCTACTTCAAAAACATGTTCACCTTGAGGTATTTCATAGCGCATCTTATCAATAATTCCCTGCTCACAAAGTTCTAACAAAGCATCTGCCTCTTCAACGGCGATAGATTGCTCCCATTCAAACCTTGTTGTACCGCTTTTATCAGAAGCTCCTTTAATGGTTATAAACGCCTCGTCACCATAAATACGCACACGTACAGTTCTGCTAGGATTGCTGTTGAGGTATCCTTGAGAAATACGAATACTTTTAACTGCTTCGGTTTTAAAATCCTGTGATTCTACTAAGAATTTGCGTTCTATTTCAATAAGTGCCATGTGCTATTGCTTTAATTTCGTTAGACGGAATAATTACGTGTTTATAGCCATTTTTAGCCACTTGTATCATGGCTTTGGCAATTGTAAGCGGGTGTATGCTTCGATATTTTTTCAACCCACCAATTAGCAACGGATTGATAATTGTCATAATCATTTTACTCACCGTTTCTAATGTGCGTTTCTCATCACGATCTCCTGCAATTAATGACGGTTGCAAAAAATAACAATTTTTGATCCCTAAACCGGCCACATCACTTTCCATCTCCCCTTTAGTACAGTTATAAAAGATCTTGCTTTGCGCATCTGCGCCAATTGCAGAAATAGTGATCATCGTATCGATATTGTTAGCCATGCATAGACGGGCCGCGGCCACAGGAATACCGTAATCTATTTTATGATAGAGCTCTTTATCTGGCGTTTTTGCCTTGGTAGTACCTATGCAGCAAAAAACCACATTAGCTTTAAACCGCATTTTTTGCTCCTCAAGATCAAACAAATCAATTATATATTCGGTCAATTTTGGGTGCTTTAAACCCGATTTTCGGCGGGAAAAGGCGATTATTTTTTCGTAATCCTGAGACGCGAGAAGTTCTTTCGCCAGAAGGCTTCCTGTTAAACCGGTTATTCCTAAAATTATAGCTGTTTTTGCCAATTTTTTACCTGTTTAAGGAGGTTTTTATATACGCATCATATACAAATTTAAAGGAATGCATTGAGCTTTGCAGTATTTTTGTGTAATGAATACAAGTGCTGAAATACAGTTGCCCGTTAGAAAGATAATCCACGTTGATATGGATGCTTTCTATGCTTCTGTAGAGCAACTTGACAATCCCGAACTTCGCGGGAAACCAATTGCTGTAGGTGGCGGTTCACAACGCGGCGTTGTAAGTGCTGCAAGCTATGAGGCCAGAAAATATGGTGTGCGTAGCGCAATGGCAGGTACAATTGCCAGAAAATTATGCCCTGAACTTATATTTGTAAAGACCAGATTTGATCGCTATCGCGAAATAAGCAGCCAGATACGAGCCATCTTTTTTGAATATACAGATCTGGTAGAACCACTTTCTCTTGATGAGGCTTACCTTGATGTAACAGAGAATAAAAAGGGCAACCCAAGCGCAAGCCTTATCGCCAAAGAAATAAGAAGAAAAATAAAAGAAAAGACCGGTTTAAATGCTTCGGCAGGTATTTCAATAAATAAGTTTATTGCGAAAGTTGCCAGCGATGTAAACAAACCTAACGGACAAAAAACCGTAAATCCTGAAGAGGTGATTCCCTTTTTAGAAGAACTGGAAATTAGAAAGTTCTATGGCGTAGGAAAGGTGACAGCAGAGAAAATGTACCAGCTGGGCATTTTTACCGGCAGAGATCTTAAAACTAAAGATCTAACTTTTCTGCAGCAAAATTTTGGTAAAAGTGGCGCACATTATTACCATGTAGTGCGTGGCATTCATAACGGCGTTGTTAAACCTGACCGAATAAGAAAGTCTCTGGGTGCAGAGCGCACATTTTCAGAAAATATTTCTTCTGAAGTATTTATGATAGAAAGACTTGAAAATATTGCCGAAGAGATAGAACGCAGACTTATAAAAACACCTGTAGCCGGCAAGACAATTACTTTAAAAATAAAGTACAGCGATTTCACCCTAAAAACAAGAAGTAAAACTTTGCCTTATTTCGTAAGAAATAAATCTATAATTCTTGAAGTGGCAAAAGAATTACTCTATCAGGAAAAACTCCTTAATTCTGTACGTTTGCTGGGGATCACCCTGGCCAACTTAAATACTGAAGAAAAAGAAGAATCTCCCGCTGTAGAGGAAATCGCTGTTCAATTAAAATTTGATTTCTAGTTGTTTGTTATTTCGCGTACACGCAATGTATTAACCATGCCTTGCTCTGTCATTGGCATAGACGCTAAACTAATTACCATATCACCTTTCTTAACATAACCGCGTTTCTTAGCAATTCTATTTACGTCGCCTACAGTTTCATCTGTAGATACAAACTTGTCATAATAGAAGGCTTTAACGCCCCATAGCAGGTTTAAACGCGATAAAATCGTCTTATTTGAGGTAAAAACCAGAATGTGTGCATTAGGTCTCCATGCTGAAATCTGGAATGCCGTGTAACCACTGTTAGTTAGAGTGGTAATCGCTTTCGCCGAAATTTCATTTGCCATAAGAGCTGCATGATAACAAACAGCTTTAGTGATGTATCTTTTTGTACGTATGTGCGGTGGCTCATGAGGTACATGAATTAATGGTGAATCTTCAACACTCATTAAAATTGAAGCCATTTTCTCGATCACCTGCACAGGATATTTACCTACAGATGTCTCACCACTTAACATAACCGCATCTGCACCATCCATAACAGAGTTTGCCACATCGTTAACCTCTGCTCTTGTAGGAGTAAGGCTATCTATCATGGTTTCCATCATTTGGGTTGCGATAATTACCGGTATTCTGGCTTGTTTCGCTTTAAGCACTAATTGCTTTTGAATAAGCGGTACTTCTTCTGCAGGAATTTCTACACCCAGATCACCACGTGCAACCATTAAACCGTCGCTATATGCTACGATTTTATCAATGTTTACTACAGCTTCTGGTTTTTCTATTTTAGAAATAATAGGGATCTTGTAAGCTGAATGCTTTTTAATTAGCTCCTGCAATTGCATAAGGTCTCCCTCATGTCTTACAAATGAAAGTGCCATCCAGTCTACCTCCTGCGAGATCGCAAAAATTGCGTCCTCAATATCTTTTTCGGTTAATGCAGGTAATGAAATATTTGTATTAGGCAGGTTCACGCCTTTACGAGAACGCAATGGCCCACCTTGTATAACAACTGTTTCTACTTCATGCTCGTGGTCTGTTTTAAGAACCTCAAATATTAGTTTACCATCATCGAGTAAGATACGCTCGCCTTTTTTTACATCACGAGGAAACTCCTTGTAATTCATGTAAACTCGCTCTTTTGTACCTAAAAACTCTTCTGCAGTAGAAAAAGTAATAATATCACCGGGATTCACTTCTACTTCTTCTTTCATTTTCCCAACGCGCAGTTTAGGACCCTGAAGATCTGCCAGGATAGAAGTATTGTACCCAAATTCTTCACTTAACTCTCTAATCATTTTTATACGCTCCTTTACATCTTCATAATCTGCGTGAGAGAAGTTTATTCTAAATACATCTGCTCCCGCTTTGATCATTGAATGCAGGACTTCTTTAGTACTTGTGGCGGGACCTAATGTGGCCACAATTTTGGTCTTTTTTCTATCTGGCATTATTCGAATATTAAATTTTTTTTAGATTTTAATTGGTTTACCTCTACCTCGTATGCTGTTACGATCTGGGGTATCTGGTTTAAGTTTGCCATTAAAGCAGCTTTGGCAAAAGTATTAGAATCAGTCTCTATTTTCAGCAAAAAATCTGCCTTTTTAAATTCTGGCAGCAAATTTATTGATTTATAATGCGCATGTGCATTAGATTGAAACAGTCCGTTACTACTTGTAACTCCATTGCTGGCCGTTTTGCACTTGTTACTTACAAGGCTGTAATCAATGTAATTTCTTGTATCATTATACTTAAAAAGTGGAAAAAGTGCAGAGTAGCCCGTTTCCTTATAATCTATGTCATTGCGGGTACGCTCCAGGTGTAAGCCTGCATATTTATTAATTAAAAAAGCAAGACGATAATCTTCTAACGAGCAGTGTATTGCAACTACCGTAAAGTCATACTCAAGTGCGTCATCTAATAATAACATTACAGTCGCCATACTTTATAATAGGAGTTAAATATAGGTAAAGTAATAAATAAAAACTGACCCCGAATATTAAGATTTAAACAGGATTTGTCTGTTATCTAATTAAACTGTTGCACATCTATTTTATTCTGAAATGCATAATATGCGCGTTTTGCAGCCTTTTCTTCTGCTTTCTTTTTTGAGGTAGCTCGAGCTTTAGCAACTTGCTTATTGTCTATAGTTAGTTTAACCGAAAAGTGTTTTACCAGATCAAGACCGTTGTCTTCGTATGTATTAAAGTTGAATGATTTCTTTTCTTTCTGGCACCATTCTATAAGCATACTTTTATAACTTATAACCCTGCCTTCAAGCATTTCTATATCAACATAGGGATCTACAACGCGTTTATATATAAATTTCTTCACATAACTATAACCGCGGTCTCTGTAAATCGCTCCTATTAATGCTTCAAAGAGGTTGCCGTGAATATTTGCGCCAAAATTCTCTTTAGGAATTGCAGACCGCACAAGATCGAGCAAATGCAGATCTCTTCCTAACTCATTGAGGTGTTCACGACTTACAACCTTAGATCTCATTTTAGTAAGATAGCCCTCGTCACCATGCCCCACTTCATTAAATAAATGGGCGGCTATAACCGCGCCCAGCATAGCATCGCCTAAAAATTCAAGACGCTCATAATTTAAAGAGTGCCCTTTTTTATTTTTCAGGTTTAATGATCTATGTGTAAATGCTTCTTCATAAGGGCCAATATCTTTTGGCTTAAAGCCAATGATTTTTTCGACCACTGCAAAAAAATTCCCGCTCTTTTCAGAACGGGAATTAAATATGTTGCGAATAGCATTCATATAGTACTAATCGCTTATTTTTTTAAAAACGACACAAGCATTATGACCTCCAAAGCCAAAGGTGTTACTCATAGCAACATTGACTTCTCGATCCTGCGCCTTGTTTAAAGTAAGGTTTAATGAAGAATCAATATTTTCATCTACAGTACCATGATTTATGGTAGGCGGTACAAGGCTGTTCTTCATTGCAAGAATTGAAGCTATTGCTTCAATTGCTCCTGCAGCTCCTAACAGGTGTCCCGTCATTGATTTTGTAGAATTGATATTGATATCTTTAGCATGATCTCCAAAAACGTTAGTAATTGCTTTTAACTCTGCTACATCTCCTAACGGTGTAGAAGTACCATGTGTATTGATAGCATCTACATCTTCTGGTTTTAAATTTGCATCGCGTAAGCAATTTAACATAACGCGCTCAACGCCTATACCATCAGGATGAGGAGCAGTCATGTGATAAGCATCACTAGACATACCGCCACCTAATAATTCAGCATAGATCTTTGCTCCACGGGCTTTAGCGTGCTCATATTCTTCAAGAATAAGAGCTCCTGCTCCTTCTCCTAACACAAACCCATCACGGGTAGCATCAAAAGGTCTGGAAGCAGTCTCTGGACTTTCATTACGGGTAGAAAGGGCATGCATCGCATTAAAACCTCCCATACCGGCCATAGTTACTGCGGCCTCACTTCCTCCTGTAACAATAACATCACAATGTCCTAAACGTATATAGTTTAAGGCATCTATCATTGCATTTGCAGAAGAGGCACAAGCAGAAACAGTGGTGTAATTAGGCCCCATAAAACCATGTTTTATAGAGATGTTACCCGGTGCAATATCTGCGATCATTTTAGGTATAAAGAAAGGATTGAATCTTGGTGTGCCATCGCCATTAGCAAAATTTATAACCTCATCTTGAAAGGTTTCTAAACCGCCAATTCCTGCACCCCAGATAACACCAACCCTAAATTTATCTACCTCATCCAGATCAATACCAGCATCTGCTATTGCCTGATCTGAAGAGACCATTGCATACTGAGCAAACCTATCTAGTTTTCGGGCTTCTTTCCGGTCAAAGTAGTCGAGAGCATTAAAGTTCTTAAGCTCGCAAGCGAATTTTGTTTTGAACTTGTCTGCGTCGAAATAGGTAATTGGGGCGCACCCACTCTTCCCTGAACGCAATCCGTCCCAATATTCTTCAATATTGTTACCGATAGGTGTTAACGCTCCAAGACCGGTTACTACAACTCGCTTTAACTCCATAAGGTGTACTGCTTACTTCTTACTTTGCGTTTTCAATATAGGAGATAGCTTGCCCTACCGTCGCAATGTTTTCAGCTTGATCGTCTGGAATCTGGATATCAAATTCTTTTTCAAACTCCATAATAAGTTCAACTGTATCTAATGAGTCTGCTCCTAAGTCATTAGTGAAGCTAGCTTCAGCAACGACT